>Ga0187827_10003267_pt1 | contig 21092 bp, 18 predicted proteins | sample ETNtaG_39_FD_167969 | JGI IMG/M metagenome (GOLD analysis project Ga0187827, IMG submission 167969) | Marine microbial and viral communities from oxygen minimum zone, Eastern Pacific Ocean - ETNP2014_SV_150_PacBio MetaG (Illumina Assembly) | ecosystem: Environmental > Aquatic > Marine > Hypoxic... | reverse complement strand
TTCTATTTTCTATATTGCTTCTGATTGATATATTTGATGATAGTTTAAAAAAATCTTTAACTAATTTTATATCATTCAATTATTCAGAAACATTTAAACAATCTTTTAAAATTTTCATACTATATACGGCTCTAACACTATTTTTATTTGCTACATTAAAATTAATTAATTTAAGAACTTTTGATTCTTTCAATATTGCAATGACTATAATTTCTTCAGGTGGATTTTTACCTGTAAATGATATTGGTGGTATAGTTAACAGCAATTTCAAAGAAATAATATTTTCTTTTTTAATGCTTTTTTCATATTTCAGTTTATTTTTAATTTACAATATTCTTTTTTTAAAAAAAAAAAGTCTCAATTTTTTTGCAGAAGACATCTATTTATTAATTTATTTTTTAATATTGCTAATTGTTTTTTTTATTTTTTTTAATTTTGATTATAACTTTTCTACAATTCTTTTTTCATTAACTAGCAGCATGTCTAATATAGGCATATCCTTTAAGAATTCTCCATCAAATCTTTGGTTTATATTTATAATTATTGTAATAATAGGTGGTTCTTTTTTTTCTACAAGCTCTGGTATCAGATTTTTAAAAATTTACTTTTTATTTAAATATTCTTTGAATGAAATACTTTCATATTCAAGACCGAATAATGTTTATACAAATAAATTTCATTTAATTGATTCTAATATCGAGCAAAAAGATATAAATAAATACTTTCTTTCTGTAATGATATTTATAATTTCGTTGTTTTCAATTACATCATTACTTTCAATATTCGGTATAAATTTTGAGGAATCTTTTAAATTGGGAATTTTGACATTAATGAATACAGTTAATTCTTCAATGTATGATTTAAATAATTTTGATTTTCTTGAATTAAATTCTTATTCAAAACTAATTATTATAATATTTATGATTATAGGTAGAGTTGAACTGTTAACTATTCTTATAATTGCTAAAAAATTTATTTTTAAAAGCTAAATTTATATTATATAAGGTCATACGATGCGCCCTTAGCTCAGTTGGATAGAGCATCGGTTTTCTAAACCGAGGGTCGGAGGTTCGAATCCTCCAGGGCGCGCCATTTTTACATATCTATAGTGCTTTTTTTAATATTGATGATAGCCTTTGTTTCTGCTTTACTTAGGTTAATTCAAATTCAATTTTGAATTATTTGTTAACAAATAAATAAACAAGAGGAATAAATAATGTTTAAATTAATAAAACAATTGACTTCTTTAGCCGCAATAGTAGCTGTGTTGTTTGCTTTTACAACAGAGTCTATGGCTGCTAAGAAATCAAAAACACTTAAAAACACTCAGAAAAAAGGTTTTGTAAGATGTGGTGTTTCTCAAGGTCTGCCAGGATTTTCTAATGCTGACGCTGCAGGAAATTGGACTGGTGTTGACGTTGATGTATGTAGAGCAGTAGCTGCTGCAGTGCTAGGTGACGCGAACAAAGTAAAATTCACTCCACTAAGTGCTAAAGAAAGATTTACAGCTCTAACTTCTGGTGAAATTGACATTTTATCAAGAAATACTACTTGGACACTTTCTAGAGATGCTGACATTGGTCTTACTTTCGTTGGAGTAAACTTTTACGATGGTCAAGGTTTCATGGTTAGAAAATCTTCTGGAATAACTTCTACAAGCCAATTTAAAAGTGGAATTTCAGCATGTACAAACATTGGTACTACAACTGAGCTTAACATGAGAGACTTCTTTACTTCAAAAGGAATTTCTTATGAGCCTGTAGCTTTTGAAAAAGCTGACGAAGTTGTTGCAGCTTATGATGCTGGAAGATGTGATACTTACACTACTGATAAATCAGGTCTTGCTGCTCAAAGAACTAAACTGAGCAATCCGGATGACCACATAGTTTTACCTGAAACTATTTCAAAAGAGCCATTAGGCCCTGTTGTTAGACAAGGTGATTCTGTATGGGAAGATATCGTAAGATGGTCTTTGAACGTAATGATCGAAGCTGAAGAATACGGTGTTAACTCTGCAAACGCAGACGCTATGAAAACTTCTGAAAACCCAGCTATTAAGAGACTAGTTGGTGCAGAAGGTGAATTAGGCGCTGCTTTTGGTTTAGATAATGAGTGGAGTTTAAGAATTATCAAACAAGTTGGTAACTATGGTGAAAGCTATAAGAGAAATATAGCAGACACTGGTATTTTACCTGATAGAGGTCCGAACGAATTATGGACTAAAGGTGGAATACTTTACGTACCACCTGCAAGATAATTTTTATCTAATAATATTTAAAAAGGGCTAGATTTTTCTAGCCCTTTTTTTTAGTATCTCTTTTATTTAATTTATGAATTTTAAACTTAATAAAATAATCCCTCAGTTAATTACATTATTAGTAGTAGTTCTAATCTTTGGTTTTTTTACATTTAACGCTCAAATCAATATGGATAATAGAGGTATTGAGTTTGGTTTTGGTTTTTTAACTCAAGAGTCATCATTTGATGTCCAGTTTTCATTAATAGACTATGATGGATCACATTCTTACGCTAGGGCATACCTAGTAGGATTATTAAATACTCTATTGGTCGCCTTTATAGGAATTGTTATTTCTACAATACTTGGAGTTATAATTGGAATAGCGCGTCTTTCACCAAACTATTTAATTAAAAGAGCAGCATCTGTTTATGTAGAGTTCTTTAGAAACATACCTTTATTATTACAAATATTTTTTTGGTATTTTGCGGCACTTCGTGCGCTTCCTTTACCTCAAGACGCAGATGCAATGTTTGGAGTTTTTTTCCTAACAATTAAAGGATTGTTTGTACCTCGTTTTGTATGGGAAAATTTAGATATATTTTTTTATTCAATAATTGCTGTAATAATTTCTATTTTAATAATAAAAAATTATGCAAGAAAATTACAAGAAAACAAAGGTAAACAATTACCAGTTTTTTCTATTTCAATAGGTTTGTTTATAATTTTACCACTATTAACTTTTTTAATTGGTGGAGTTTCCTTAAATTTTGAAGTCCCTGTTATAAAGCAATTGTCAACCACATCATTTGTTTATGAAGGTGGTCTTGGTATTCCACCCGAACTTATTGCTTTAACTTTAGCGTTGTCACTATATACAGCTACATTTATTGCTGAATGTGTAAGAGCAGGTGTTCAAGGAATCAGCAAAGGTCAAAAAGAAGCAGCTGCTTCTATAGGATTAACACCAAACCAAATTCTAAAATTAGTAATAATGCCACAAGCATTAAGAATTATAATACCACCAACTACAAACCAATATTTGAATTTAACTAAAAATTCTTCACTTGCGGCAGCAATAGCTTATCCTGATTTAGTTTTAGTATTTGCTGGAACCGCATTAATGCAAACAGGAAGAGCAATAGAAATAGTTTCAATTACAATGCTTACATATTTATCAATTAGTTTGGCAATTTCACTCTTAATGAATTGGTATAATAAAAAAATAGCTATTAAAGAAAAATAATGAATAAATTAAATTTTTTAAAACCTGATAGAAAAAATATAACTATATATTTATACAGTGGTTTATTTTTACTTTTTGTAGCATTATTTGATGTATCTTTAAGTTCTTTTTTCAGAATAAACATCACATCATTTTTGCCTAATTCTATTAGTTTTTTACTTCCTTTAGTTTTGGGAATTATAGGATTTCATCTTATAAGAATAGAATTTTCAGGAATAAAAAATTTAGATTTATTAAATAAAAATATTAATACTAGTACATTTAATGCAGTTTTAACTTTATTGATTATTTTTTCTATAATTAAAATAATTCCAGGAACTTTGAGTTGGTTTATTATAGACGCCAATATAGCTGGCGAAACAAAAGAAGCTTGCACAGGTAGCGGAGCTTGTTGGACTTATATAAAAATTTGGTTAAATAGATTTATATATGGAATGTATCCAAATGAATTACAGTGGAGAATAAATATATCTTTCATTTTATTAATAGCTTTAGCTTTTGTTGGTTTAATTCCTTCAGAAAAAATTAGGAAATTTTTAACTTTATATTATGTAATTATTTATCCAATTATTGCATTTATACTAATTTATTATTTAATTTCAGGTGGATCATTAGGGCTAGTTTGGGTTGAAACAGGAGCTTGGGGAGGATTGTCATTAACTTTTATAGTTTCTTTCTTCTGTTTAATTTTCTGTTTTCCCGTTGGTATGTTTTTAGCTTTAGGGAGAAGATCTGTATTACCAACTGTTAGGTATATTTCTGTTGGTTTTATAGAGTTTTGGAGAGGTGTTCCTTTAATAACTGTATTATTTATGTCATCTGTAATGTTTCCAATGTTTTTACCTGAAGACTTTTTTATGGATAAGTTAGTTAGAGTAATTATTGCTATATCTTTATTTGAGGCAGCTTATGTAGCTGAAGTTATAAGAGGTGGATTACAAGCATTACCTAGAGGTCAATATGATGCAGCAAAATCTCTTGGTATGGGATATTGGAAAATGCACATTTTTGTAATTTTACCACAAGCATTAAAATTAGTAATTCCAGGAATAGCGAATACATTTTTAGCGCTAGTAAAAGACACTCCATTAATTTTTGTAGTTGGGTTACTAGAAATAGTAGGAATGTTAAATTTAGCTAAAACAAATCCTAAATGGCTAGGATTTGCAATGGAAGGTTATGTATTTGCTGCTATAATTTTCTGGATTATTTGTTATGCTATGAGTAGATATAGTCAAAATTTAGAATTAAAATATAAAACTGAAAGATAAATGATGTCAGATCCAATTATTAAAATAGAAAATATGAATAAATGGTTTGGAGATTTTCAAGTTTTAAAAGATATCAATTTATCAGTTGAGAAAAATAAAAAAATTGTTGTTTGTGGCCCATCTGGCTCAGGTAAATCAACTCTTATTAGATGTATCAATAGATTAGAAGAACATCAAAAAGGAACAATTATAGTTGATGGAACTGAACTTACAGAAAATACTAAAAATATAGAAGCTATTAGAGCTGAAGTTGGAATGGTGTTTCAACAATTTAATTTATTTCCACACTTATCTATCTTAGATAATTGTACATTGGCACCAATATGGGTAAAAAAAATGCCTAAAAAAGATGCTGAAGAGCTAGCAATAAAACAATTAGAGCAAGTTCAAATTGCTGATCAGGCCAATAAATATCCTGGACAATTATCTGGAGGTCAACAACAAAGATGCGCATTAGCTAGAGCCCTGTGTATGGAACCTAAAATAATGTTATTTGATGAGCCAACGTCAGCTTTAGATCCTGAAATGATTAAAGAAGTATTAGATGCTATGGTAAATTTAGCAAAAGCTGGAATGACTATGATAGTTGTTACTCATGAAATGGGTTTTGCAAAAGAAGTAGCAGATGAAGTTATATTTATGGATGAAGGGATGATAGTAGAAAGAGCAGAAACAAAGGATTTTTTTGCAAATCCAAAAAGCGATAGAACTAAACTATTTTTAAGTCAAATTCTTTGATTTATATAAGAACAGTAATCAAATAAATGGTCATTTATCTCCTTGACAGATATTTCATATCTTTAGTTTTTTAATAAAAAAAATAAATTTTCTTATTGAAGTATCTTCAAAAAATTAGTTCAATTGACTTTATAAAATTTAAGAGGGGTCTTAATGGATGACAATTTTAATAAACATTTAGGTAATAAATTAAAACTAAGAAGGTTAGCGTTAGGTTTGACACAAACTAAGGTAGCAAAAGCAATCAATGTAACATTTCAACAAATACAAAAATATGAAAAAGGAACAAATGGAGTTAGTTCGATAAGATTACTTCAGCTTTCAAACTATCTAAAAGTTCCAATTAATTATTTCTTTGAGGATTTTTCAGAGTATTTAATTAACATAGAAAAATCTAAAGAGGGACACATGAATGTTAATTATAATTTTTTAGTGAAGTTATATTCCGAACTAACAAACGAACAAAAAATTAAATTTAATAAAGTTTTAGAAGTTACAGCAAATTCTATTTCAAAAGCAGTTTAGTATTTGGCTCCTCGGGCAGGACTCGAACCTGCGACCAATTGATTAACAGTCAACTGCTCTACCAACTGAGCTACCGAGGAATCTAAAAAACACAACTTACTTTTTTTCAAAATTAAAACAAGATATATTTTGGAGGCCACGCCCAGAATCGAACTGGGATACAAGGATTTGCAATCCTCTGCGTAACCATTCCGCCACGTGGCCATTTAGTTTCATATTAAATAAGTATGAAAGTATTTGTATATAAAATATTTGCATTTAGTCTATTAAATAAATCACTAAAATTATTGTTAATTCATATTATTAAATTATAAACATAAAATACCATGAGTTTAGATAAATATATACATTCAGATGTTGAAGACAAAATATACGCATATTGGGAAAAGAATAATTTATTTAAACCCGTAAAAAATAAAAAAAAATTTTCAATAGTCATTCCACCACCTAATGTAACGGGTAGTTTGCATATGGGTCATGCACTTAACAATTCTATCCAAGACCTTCTAATTAGATTTTATAGAATGAATAATTATGAAACATTATGGCAACCAGGTACTGACCATGCTGGAATAGCTACGCAGGCTCTAGTAGAAAAAAAATTGAACTTAGAGAATGTCAAAATAAGTGATTTGGGTAGGGAAAAGTTTATAGAAAAAGTTTGGGAATGGAAAAACCAATATGGAGACATAATTATTAATCAACTTAAAAGATTAGGATGCTCCTGCGATTGGTCAAGAAATGCTTTTACAATGGATGAAAATCTATCAAATGCAGTAGTAAAAGTTTTTGTAGATCTTCACAAAAAAAAAATAATTTATAAAGCTGAAAAATTAGTAAACTGGGATACTGTATTAAAAACTGCAATATCAGATTTAGAAGTTGATCAAAGAGAAGTTAATTCAAAAATTTATTATATTAAATATCCAATAGATGGATTAAACGAATATATAATAATCGCAACAACTAGACCAGAGACAATGCTTGGGGATACCGCAATAGCAGTAAATCCTAAAGACAACAGATATAAAAAATTTGTTAATAAAATTGCAACAATTCCAATTGTAGGTAGAAAAATAAAAATTATAGAAGATAATTATGCAGATCCAAAACAAGGAACAGGTGCATTAAAAATTACACCAGGTCACGATTTCAATGATTATGAAGTAGGCAAGAGAAATAAATTGGAAATTATAAACATTTTCACAGAAGATGGAAAAATTAATAAAAACTCAATACCTCAATATGTAGGTTTAGATAGATTTGAGGCAAGAAAAAAAATATTAAATGAATTAAAAGAAAAAGATTTTTTTGTTAAGGAAGAAATCATTAAAAATAAAGTTCCTTATGGAGATAGATCTAACTCTGTTATTGAGCCATTTTTAACAAAACAATGGTTTGCTGATGCAAAAAAATTATCAGTTAAAGCAAAAAAAATTGTAAAAAATAAAAAAATTAATTTTTTTCCTAATAATTGGTCTAAAACTTATTTTCAATGGATGAATAATATTGAACCATGGTGTATCTCAAGACAACTATGGTGGGGACATCAAATACCTGCGTGGTACGGCCCTGACAAAAAAATATTTGTAGAGATCAACGAAACTGAAGCCAAAAAATCTGCAAAAAAATTTTATAAAAAAGAAGTTAAACTTATTAGAGATCCAGATGTTCTTGACACTTGGTTTTCTTCAGGTCTATGGCCATTTGCTACACTTGGTTGGCCAAACAAAAACCAATATTTAAAAAAATTTTATCCAACAACTGTTCTTGTTACTGGCTTTGATATAATTTTCTTTTGGGTTGCAAGAATGATTATGTTTGGAATGGATTTTTTAAATAAAGAACCATTTAAAGATATTTATGTACATGCACTAGTCCGAGATGAGAAAGGGCAAAAAATGTCAAAATCAAAAGGAAACGTTATTGATCCTCTTGAATTAATAGAAGAGTATAGTGCTGACGCTTTAAGATTTACATTACTTTCAATGGCATCACCGGGAACTGATGTTAAGCTTTCTGAAGAAAGAGTTAAAGGTTATAGAAATTTTTTAAATAAATTATGGAATGCCAATAATTTTTTAATACAAAATAAATGTAATTTAAAAAATTCTAAAAAAATTCCAAAATTAAAAATAAATATTAATAAGTGGATATACTTTGAACTTTTAGAAACATCTAAATTAATTAAAAAAAATATTGAAGATTATAGATTTGATGAAGCAGCTAAAAACGCATATCATTTTGCTTGGCATAAATATTGTGATTGGTATCTAGAGTTGTCTAAAACGATACTTTTTTCTGATAATGTTAAAGCACAAAAAGAAGTAAAAGAAGTATCATCTTTTGTATTTAGACAAATATTGATTATGCTTCATCCATTTATACCTTTTGTTACGGAAAAAATTTGGTTAAAGAACAAATTTGACAATAAAAATAAAAATTTTTTGATGTTATCTAATTGGATCTCAGGAAAATCTAAAAAAGATAAAGATCATAATCAGGTTCAAAAAATTATTAACATTATTTCTCAAATAAGATCATTTAAAAATGAGTTAAATGTAAGTCCTGGTTCTTTTATTGACATTTCTATCCATAATATTAAAAAAAATAATCAATCATTTTTTAAATCAAATGAAATTGTTATTAAAAAACTAGGTAGAATTAATAATTTTTTCAATAAAGATCTAAATAAGCCCGCAGCTTCATTACTTATATCGGGAGATTTATTTAAAATATATTTTGATGAAAACGTTGATTTAAACCTTATTAAAGAAAATTTAGTAAAAAGGCAGAATAATTACCAAGAAGAAATGGATAAAATATCACAAAGATTGAACAATAAAGATTTTGTTCAAAGAGCGCCAAAAGATATTGTTCAACAAGAAAAAACTAATTATAGTAATTTAAAAAATGATATTAAAAAAATTTCTCTAACAATTGAAAGTTTATAATGAAAAAATTTAATAAAAAAAATCTGCCTAGTAGACATACATCCCTAGGACCCGATAAGGCACCTCAAAGATCTTTTTATTATGCTATGAATTTAACAGAAAAAGATATTGCTAAACCATTTGTTGGAGTTGTTTCAACATGGAATGAGGCTGCACCATGTAATATAGCATTAATGAGACAAGCCCAGTCTGTAAAAAAAGGTGTTTATTTGTCAGGAGGTACGCCAAGAGAATTTTGTACTATTACTGTAACTGATGGAATTGCAATGGGACATGAGGGGATGAAATCATCTTTAATCTCAAGAGATGTAATTGCTGACTCTACAGAATTAACTGTCAGAGGACATTGTTATGATGCATTAGTTGGAGTTGCTGGCTGTGATAAATCTTTACCAGGCTTAATGATGGCAATGGTAAGATTAAATGTTCCAAGTGTATTTATTTATGGTGGTTCAATTCTTCCAGGCAGATTTAATGGTAAAGATATAACTGTTGTAGATGTTTTTGAAGGTGTAGGAAAATATTCATCAGGAAAAATTACAGCTCATGCTCTTAGAAAGCTTGAATTGAAAGCTTGTCCTACAGCCGGTGCGTGTGGTGGTCAGTTTACAGCTAATACAATGGCTTGTGTATCTGAAGCTATTGGACTTGCATTACCTTATTCTGCAGGAACACCAGCTCCATATAGTAGAAGAGATAAATATGCTTTAGCAAGTGGCAAAGCAGTTATGAATCTGTTAGCAAAAAAAATTAGACCAAGAGATATTGTAACAAAAAAATCTTTAGAAAATGCAGCAACAATTGTGGCAGCTACTGGAGGATCAACAAACGCTGCTTTACATTTACCAGCTATTGCAAATGAAATTGGTATTAAATTTGATTTAATGGATGTTGCTAAAATATTTAAGAAAACTCCTTATCTTGCAGATTTAAAACCTGGTGGAAAATATGTAGCAAAAGATATGTGGAAAGCAGGTGGAGTTCCAATGTTACTTAAAACACTTATGGATGGTGGATATATTCACGGTAATTGCATGACAGTTACAGGCAAAACTATGAAAGAAAATTTAATAAATGTTAAATTTAATTCAAAACAAAAAGTTATGAGAAAATACAATAATCCTTTATCACCAGATGGGGGTGTTGTTGGAATGAAGGGAAATTTAGCTCCAGAAGGTGCAATTGTAAAAGTTGCTGGATTAAATAAATTACAATTTACTGGTAAAGCAAGATGCTTTGATACAGAAGAAGCTGCTTATAAAGCTGTTAAGAATAGAAAATATAAAGACGGTGATATTATAATTATTAGATATGAAGGTCCAAAAGGGGGACCTGGTATGAGAGAAATGCTTCAAACAACAGGAGCAATATATGGACAAGGTAAAGGAGAAAAAGTTGCACTTATAACAGATGGGAGATTTTCTGGAGCAACAAGAGGATTTTGTATTGGACACGTTGGACCAGAAGCATCAGTAGGTGGACCAATTGCTTTGCTTAGAAATGGAGATGTAATTGATTTGGATGCTAAAAAAGGAACAATTAATGTTCGTTTATCTAAAAAAGAATTAGCTAAAAGAAAAAAGAAATGGAAACCAAAGAAAATTAATTTTGGCAATGGTACACTTTGGAAGTACGCTCAAACTGTTGGACCAGCTTATTTAGGTGCCCCAACTCATCCAGGTGGTAAAAACGAAGTAAAAATTTACGCTGATATTTAATGAAAATAAGACCTGTTATTCTTTGCGGGGGTGCCGGAACAAGACTTTGGCCTAAGCAAAAAAAATATCAAGCAAAGCAATTTATCGATTTTGGTGGTTGGTCATTAATTCAAAAAACATTAGAAAGAATTAAAAATCCTATTTTTGATTATCCTATAATAAGTACAAATTTAAAATATTTAAAGAATGTCAGAAAATCTCTTAAAGAAAACAAAGTTAAAAAGTACAAGATAGTCCTAGAACCAGCAAAAAAAAATACAGCACCAGCAATTCTATCTTCAGCATTAATTAAAGATATACCATTAAAACAACCCTTAATATATTTTGCAGCAGATCATTTAATTGAAAAATCAAATATTTTAAATAGATCAATTAGTAAAAATAAATCAAATTTAGATGACCAAAATATATTTATATTTGGTATTAAACCAACAAGTCCCTCAAGTGAATATGGTTATTTTTTAACAAAAAATATTAAAAAAAATATAAATAAAGTAACTAAATTTATCGAAAAGCCAAAAAAAGCAAAAGCTAAACAAGTTATCAGAAACAAGGGTTATTGGAATTCAGGAATGTTTTATTCAAGAAAAGATTCAATAATTAATAATTTTAAAAAATATCAGAACAAAACTTACAGAAATTGTATAGAAGCTGTTAATAAAGCTAAATATAAAAATAATACTTATTATTTGAACAAAAAATCATTTGTTAAAACAGTAGGAAAATCATTTGATTATGCAATCTTAGAAAAAACAAAAAAAATTAACGCTATTAAGTTAGATATACCTTGGTCTGACCTTGGTAGTTGGAAAGAAATTTCTAAAATTTATAAAAATAATAAAAATAAATATTTTAATAAAAAGAATGTCTATTATAGACCTTGGGGCAGATATGTTAATTTATTTGAAGGAAAAAATTTCCTTGTAAAGGAACTTACTATTAATTCAAAGTCTTCTATTAGCTTGCAAAAACACCATCATAGATCTGAACATTGGATGGTAACACAAGGCAAACCTGAAATTACTATAAATAAAAAAAAATTTTTTAAAAAACCTGAAGAAAATGTTTTTATTCCATCTGGAGCAAAACATAGAATTGAAAATCACTTTAATAAATCAGTTAAAATAATTGAAATTCAAACTGGCTCCATATTAAAAGAAACTGATATTACACGATTTGACGATATTTACGGTAGAATAAAATAATTTTTTACATACAAAATTGATGGATAATAATGTTTTTTTTCTAGTTCTTTTGGCAACTGTTATGCATGCAGTTTGGAATGGTATGGTTAAAAAACATCCCGATAAAGTTGTTGCTGTTTCAGGCATTGTTTTTGGCCATGTGCCTTGTTCAATTGCTGCTATTATATTATTACCAATGCCTTCTGCAGAAAGCATTCCCTATATCATAGCAAGTATACTTATTCATCAGGGATACCAATGGTTCTTATTGAGTTCATATAAAATTGGAGATTTAACAAAAGTATATCCTATTGCTCGAGGATCAGGACCTCTTGTAGCAACAATAATTTCTATTTTATTATTAGGATTAATTCTAAAAAATTTAATAATTTTATCAATTTTATTTATTTGTCTTGGCATAATTATTCTTGGGATATTTGATAAAAAAAATAAAAATAATTCTAAGATTATTCAATATTCATTGTTTACGGGTTTTTTTATAGGACTTTATTCTTTAGTTGATGGGTATGGTGCCAGAGTAAGTTTGTCAGCAATTTCATATATTAGTTGGTCATTTCTAATAAATGCATTCGTATTTCCAATAGTTTTAAGTTTTAAAAATCAAAAAAATGTATTCAAAAGAGTAATGAACAAAGGAAAACAAATATTTTGGATTGGTGGAACATTATCTTATGCAATTTATATTATTGTTGTATGGGGGTTTACAAAAGCTCCAATCCCAATGGTTGGAGCTTTAAGAGAAACTAGTATATTTTTCTCAATATTTATTGGTTATTTTTTTTTAAAAGAAAAGATTACTACAACAAAAATATTTTCAATTATATTAATACTTGTTGGAGTTATAGGTTTGAAATTATTTTAAAATAATCCATGTGGAATAATTATATAGTGAATAGCAAGCACTATTCCAACAGATACACTTAATCCAAATATCATTTTAATGAAATCTTTTCCAATTAATGGGAAAACATATTTAAATTTATAATCTTTATTCATTGTAGAAATAGCCAACTCTCTTCCACATAATAGACCAACAAACACCCATGTAGTTGACATAGGTAGATCGTTTAATTCTTTAAAATAATAAAGTACAACAGCATATATAACATTAATAATAGTAGCAGACCTTGCGTACCTGGTTCCTGTTTTGTCTAAAACAACTTTTTGAATTCTTCCACCATGAATTTTAAAAATATAAAATAACAAAATAGTAAAATAGATAATGACCATAAATAATTGCATAATGCTAAGTTCTCTTGGAAGATAAACAGCAATATTTGCAACATCATGCATTAACCATGTAGCCCATAAGAATGCAGAAGTTACCCATACAGAGTTACGCCAAAAAGTAATTTTCCATTGATCGGTAATTTCATCAAATTTTTCATTTATGAATTTTGAAATAGCTATCCAGCATATATATGCAGCAACGGCTGCAAGACCATAACCAACAACACTTTTAATAAGCATTTTTTCAAGAACAACGGTTGAGGCAAAAGCAGACAATACTAAGAAAGTTGTTGATACAGGAATACCAATTCTAGTTAATAATAATAGTATTCCAGGTGCAACAGCATGATACCACTGAATTTCTTGATAAGGTATTCTTGTAAGTCTTCCATAAGATATATCACCTCCATGTGACCACCATCCATAAAAGATAGTAACAGCCATAGCTCCAGAAGCAGCGGAAGCTAGAGTATACCACTTAAACCACTTTTCCTTAGAAGCAATAAAAGTTCCTAGTGTTTGTATTGAGTCATTTCCTATTACAGACCATCCCGCTAATCCAAATCCAGTTATTGTATAGATTAATGTTAGGTCCATATTATTTCTAGTTATAGTTTAATTATAACTTAATAAAAATTCTATTCTTATTACGCTCATTTAATATGGGAAAATAGATTAGTCTACGTTTAAATTTATTAATTTTTTTTATAAAATAGCAGATTCAACGAGCATTATATTGTTTATAATTTTTGTCTAGATGTTTATATATATCTCGTGATAGAACATCGTAATTTTTATGGAACACTTAATAGAAGAAATTTTATGGTTACAAGATAAAGGCTGGTTGAGAGGTTTCATTTTTGGTTTAATCCATACAATAATACCATTAATAGGTTTTTATTCAGGCTGGAGTATTAATAGAATGCTAAAAATAATCTCTAATGGTTATATAGCGGGTATTATCGGTGTTGTTTTAGCTCATGTAATAGCTGATTATATAGCTGCTACACTAGATCCAAATTTAAGATCTGCAGCCATAGGAATTGTTCTTGGTGGTTTAATTCCATTACTGTTTATTCCATTATTAGATAAGTATGTTGTTAAAAGTAAACACCATATTGCAGTCGGTGACCATGAAGACCTTAAAAAAGATTTAAAAACTAAACACAAATAGTTTATGGATACTGTTTCTTTATCGTTACAAGAAATATTTGATTTAGCTAAAAAAACACTGCTAGCCAATGAATGTGATGATGAAACATCCTCAATTCTTGCAGAATTAATAATGAAAGCTGAAAGAGATGGTTCTTTATCCCATGGTTTGTTTAGATTACCTGCTTATGTAAAAGGACTTAAAAGTGGAAAAATTAATGGCAAAGGCAAACCAGAAGTAAAAAAAATATCACCAAGTGTTATAAAAGTTTTAGGAAATAATTGTTTAGCTCCTATTGTATTAAATAAAGGTATTCCAGAATTAATAAAAGCTGCCAAAGAAAATGGAGTAGCAGTTTTAGCTATTAATAATTCACATCACATGGCTGCTATGTGGCCTGAAACAGAAATGATAGCAGAACAAGGTTTGGTTGCTTTTGCATGTACTTCTTATAAGCCTGCTGTTGCTCCTGCTGGAGCCACAAAACCTTTATTTGGAACTAATCCAATTTCTTTTGCATGGCCTAGACCAGGAAAAACTCCAGTTGTTTATGATATGGCAACAGCATCAATGGCAATGGGAGAAGTTCAAGTTGCGAAAAGAGAAGGTCACAAAGTTCCATTAGGAACAGGCTTAACTAAAGATGGAAAAGAAACTACTGATCCAGGGGAAATAGCAGATGGAGGTGTATTGTTGCCATTTGGTGGCTATAAGGGCTCAGGAATAGCCATGATGGTCGAATTATTATCAGGAGCATTGGTTGGTGATAATTTTAGCTATGAAACAGCAACTAAAGATAACAATGATGGAGGACCACCAAGCGGCGGTGAGTTTATATTGGCAATTTCACCTGAAAAATTATCTGGAAATGATTGGAATAAGCATTCAAATGAATTTTTTGATAAAATGAAATCTATGGATGGAGTTAGATTACCAGGTGAAAGAAGACATAAAAATAGACTTGATAAAGGTTCAAGAAATATAAATGAAGAATTAGTAAATAAAATTAAATCTTTAAGCTAATTCAATTTCAATAGGTGTATGATCTGATGGTTTTTGTCTACCACGAGGAAATTTATTTATTTTAACATCTTTAACAATATTAACTAAAGAACTAGAAACTAAAAAATGGTCAATTCTCATACCATTGTTTTTTTGCCAAGCACCACTTGTATAATCCCAAAAAGTATATCCTTCTTTATCTGGATGTATAAATCTATAGGCATCATGAAAGCCTAAATTAATTAGTTCTCTTAATTTTTTTCTTATTTCTAATCTAAACAAAGCATCATTTTCATAATTTTTTGGATTATGAACATCTTCTGCTGAAGGTATTATGTTAAAATCACCACCTATAATTATATTTTCATTTTCTTTTGATAAAGATTTTATTTTTTTAATTAAGCTGTCTAACCAGTAAAGCTTATAAGTGTATTTTTCTGTATCTACAGGGTTTCCGTTTGGGGTATAAATATTAATTAAAATTATATTCCTTTTTTTATGTTTAATTTCTGCTGAAATTATTCTTGATTGTTTATTTTTATCTTTAAAAATATCGTTTTTAATATTATCTAATTTTTTCTTTGAAATAATTGCTACTCCATTGTAGCTCTTTTGACCAAATACATAATTTTCATATTTAACAGATTTAATATCATCATAAGGATAAGTTTCATCAGGTGTTTTAATTTCCTGCATCATTAGAATATCTGGGGAAAACTTATTTAAATATTCTTTAATATTTTCAATTCGTGCTCTTACTGAATTTACATTCCAGGAACCGATGATCATTAAAGCGAGAAAGAAACACCACAACCACAAGAAGATTTGCTTTGTGGATTGCTGATTTTGAAATTATCACCTATTAATTCATTAACATAATCAACTTCTGAGCCTTTTAATAGTTCAGCAGATTTTTTATCAATTATTATATTTTCATGTTTTAGATCATCTCTTTCTATCTTGTTGTCAAAAGAGAAATCATACTGAAAACCTGAACAGCCACCACCTTTAATGGCGATTCTAAAAAAAAATCCTTTATCTTTTTTAGATAGCATTTCATTAATCTGTTTTAATGCATTATCTGTAAATTTAATTTCTTTAATCATCATCTAAGACTGATATTACTAATATAATGTTAAATTGTCATTTTTAAAGAATGAAAAACTATAAAAAATTAGGAATTATTAAAAGTAAAGGTAGACTTGTAAGTGAAGCTAATTCTGCCTATAGATCCCCATTTCAAAGAGATAGAGATAGAATAATTCATAGTGCGGCTTTTCGAAGGTTAAAACATAAAACACAAGTTTTTGTTAATACAGAAGGGGATCATTATCGAACTAGAATTACACATTCTATTGAAGTAGCTCAAATTGCACGAACAATATCACGTTACCTAAATTTAAATGATGATTTAACAGAAACTTTAAGTTTGGCTCATGATCTTGGTCATACACCATTTGGTCATGCTGGAGAAGACGCTTTAAATGAATGTATGATTGATCATGGTGGATTCGATCACAATCTTCAAACTTTAAGAATAGTAATGTTTATAGAAAATAAATATGTAAAGTTTAAAGGTCTAAATTTAACTTTAGAAACATTGGATGGACTTTTAAAACACAACGGTCCTTATTATGATGATTCAGATGTAGAAAAATTGATTGGGATAAAAAATTTAAAGAATAAAATTAATTTAAAAACTTACCCTTCACTTGAAGCACAAATAGCTTCCATATCAGACGATATTGCATACAACAACCATGACATTCAAGATGGATATAGAGCCAATCTTTTTAAACTTGATGAGCTAAAAGAAATTTATTTTTTTAACGATATAATAAAAAAATATTCCAGAAAAACAAAAAAAATTAATAACAGAGTTTTGATTTACCAAATGGCTAGAGATTCTATTAATCTTATGGTTAAAGATTTAATAAGAAATTCTTTAATAAAATTTAAAGTCAATAAAATTAATAAATTAAATGATGTTTATAGATCTGAAGATAAACTTGTTTGTTTTTCAACTCGATATGAAAACATAATAGATGAAATAAGGCATTTTTTAAATTCAAAAATGTATAAAAATAATAAAATTTTAAAAAAAAATAATGAAGGAAAAAAAATAATTGAAAAGTTGTTTAAATTTATTTCAAATAAACCTAGAAAGTTTTTGACATTTTTACCAATTAAACATAATAAATATAGATCTATAGCTGACTATATTTCTGGAATGACCGATCGATTTGCAATAAATATTTATAAATCAATAAAATGAATATATTTGAAGAATATAAAAGCAAGATATTAAAAATTATCAAAAAAGCTGAAAAAAATAAATTATTAATTCTTCCAGAAAATTTAAATGGCATTAATGTAGATTCAACACCTCCGAAAATTGATTTTGATATATCATCAAATGTTTCCATGATTCTTTCAAAATTTAATAACAAACCACCAAATGTTTTAGCCGAAATCATAGTAGATCTATTGAAAAAAGAAGATGATACTATCGAGCAAATATCTTTCGCAAAACCTGGGTTTATTAATATTAAATTTAACAAAAATTATTGGAATAATTTTGCAAATGAATTGATTAATACTTCTTATAATTATGGTTCATCAAATAAAGATAAAAAAAAATATTTAGTAGAATTTGTTTCTGCTAATCCTACTGGTCCTTTGCATGTTGGACATTGCAGAGGTGCTATTTTGGGAGACGTTATTTCAAATTTATTAAAATTTAATAATAATATTGTTGAAAAAGAATACTACGTAAATGACTACGGTAATCAAATTTCTCATTTTAACTACTCTGTTTATTTAAGAATTAGAGAAAAATTATTCGATGAAAAGTTTCCATTAGATAATCCTGATCTTTATCCAGGTGATTATTTAAAAGATATAGCTAAGAATATTATTAAGAATAATAAAGATACAAACTTTGAACATTTTAAAGATATAGAAAACCATTTAAAAAAACTCTCAATCAATGAATCATTAAATTTAATTAAAAAAAATTTAAATGACCTAGGAATTAAACATGATAATTTTATTAGTGAGACAAAAATTGTTAATGATAAAGAAGTAGAAAAAGTAATTGAAAAACTAAAACAATCTAAACATGTTTATACAGGTAAAATTAAAGCACCAGAAGGTGAAGATAAAAGCAAGTGGACTGAAAGAGAGCAATTATTATTTAGATCAACAGATTTTGGTGACGATAAAGATAGAGCTTTACAAAAAAATGATTTAACTTGGACTTATTTTGCAAGCGATGTTGCTTACCACAATACAAAAATTAATAGAAATTTTGATAAATTAATTAATATTTTGGGTGCCGACCACGCTGGCTATATAAAAAGAATTACGGCTGTTGTTGAAGCAATTTCTGGAAAAAAAAATATATTGTCTTGCAAAGTTAGCCAGCTTGTAAAATTAATTAAAGATGGGAAGCCATTTAAAATGTCAAAAAGAAAAGGTGATTACATAACAGTTGAAGATTTAATAGAACAAGTGGGTAAAGACGCCACACGCTTTATAATGTTAAGCAGAAGTAATGATGTTGAATTGGATTTCGATTTTTTAAAAGTAAAAGAAAAATCTAAAGATAATCCACTTTATTATGTTCAATATTGTTATGCTAGAATCAGCTCTGTATTTAGAAATATTGGCTTGAATATCAATGATGATTTAAAAATTAAAAATCAAAATTATAATTATTCAAATGATGAAATTAAAATTTTAAAAAAAGTTTCTGAATGGCCTAGATGTTTGGAAACTTCTTCAAACAAATTAGAACCTCACAGAATTCCAGTTTATTTATATGAATTATCTTCTGAGTTTCATTCTTATTGGAATAAAGGTAAAGATGACGTAGAAAAAAGATTTATTGATAAAGATAATAAAATTTCAGATGATAAATTAGTTTTTTTGAAAATTATATCTATTGTTGTAAAATTAGGAATGAACATCTTGGGAGTCAATACTCCAGAAAAAATGTAATGATTAAAGAACTGAAATATGTTTTTTATATAATAATAATATTTTTTTTTATTTTTTTTGTTTCAAGATACTATTTTTCTGATGAATATAAAAAAAAATCATATAGATCATTAAACACAATAGAAGAAAAAATAAATATATTTTCTGAAAACCTTGTTACATTAGAAAGTGATACAAATGATATTATTGAATATGTCGAATATCAAAAAAATAAAAAGAAAAAAAAATACCATTTTTGGGAATTATTGAAAAATGATTAATAAAAAAAGATGTTTTATTACAGGTATTAAAGGTACTAAATTAAACAAAAAAGAAATTTTTTTTTTAAATAAATATAAACCTTGGGGAGTTATATTATTTTCTAGAAATATTAAATCAATTGCACAGACTCAAAAATTAACTTTACATATTAAGAAATTGTTCAAAGATAATAATTATCCTATTTTAATTGATGAAGAAGGAGGTCAAGTATCTAGATTAAGTAAATTTATTGATAATTCAATCTTTTCTGCAGAATTTTTTGGCAACCTATATATAAAAGATAAAAAAAAATTTTATATTTATTATAATATATATGTTAAGCAAATTTCCTATTTGTTGAATTTACTAGGTATTAACATAAACACGGTACCCGTACTTGATGTTAGAAGAAAAGCCACTAATCAAATTATTAGAAATAGATCATTTTCATCTAATCCATATCTAGTTTCTAGATTAGGCAAAATTTGCATAAATAAATTTCATGAAAACAACATATGTACAGTTATAAAGCATATTCCAGGTCACGGCTTATCCAAAGTTGATAGTCACAATAAATTACCTATAGTTAATCATAATATTGATTTATTAAACAAAATAGATTTTTTTCCATTTAAAAAGCAAAGTGCTTTCTTAGCTATGACAGCTCATATACTTTATACTTCTTTAGATAAAGAAAATACTGCCACTCATTCAAAAAAAATCATCAATATAATTAGAAAAAAAATAGGATTTAAAAACTTAATAATCTCCGATGATATATCAATGAAAGCTTTAAAATATTCTATATCAAAAAATACAACTCAAGCTTTTAATGCTGGCTGTAATTTAGTTTTGCATTGCAATGGAAAATATGATGAAATGTTAACGGTAGCTAAAAACTCACCATTATTAAGTGACTTTGTTATAAAAAAAACATCGCAATTGTTGAATATAATTAGATAATGTAAATTATGAATGATTCTGTTTCATTTAATGTAAACCTTAATAATTTCAATGGACCTTTAGAAGTTTTATTGGACTTAGCGAAATCTCAAAAAGTTGATCTTGAAAAGATTTCTATTACAGCGTTGGTTGATCAATTTCTTGATTTTATTAAATCAAAAGAAAAAATTAATTTAGATATAGCTTCAGAATATTTATTAATGGCTACATGGTTAACTTATTTAAAGTCCAAACTATTATTACCAGAAACTGATGAGGAAGAGTTTAAGGCCTTAGAAGTAGCTGAAAAGCTCAAACTTCAATTAAAAAAACTTGAACTAATTAGATTGTTATCTGATCAAATGTTAAAAAGAAAAAGATTAGGAAAAGATATTTTTATGAGAGGCATAAGAGGAAAAATAAAATCAATATACAGTACAAAATACTCTCTTACTATGTATGAAATTTTTAAGTCTTATTCATCAATAATAATGTCTAGAGAGTTTCAAAAAATGAATATCCCCAAACTTCCTGTTTTTACTACTGAAGAAGGAATTAAAAGAATTAAAGAATTTTTTGGAAAATTAAATGATTGGAAAAATATTAATGAATTACTACCAATAGATTTTT
>Ga0187827_10003264_pt1 | contig 21098 bp, 12 predicted proteins | sample ETNtaG_39_FD_167969 | JGI IMG/M metagenome (GOLD analysis project Ga0187827, IMG submission 167969) | Marine microbial and viral communities from oxygen minimum zone, Eastern Pacific Ocean - ETNP2014_SV_150_PacBio MetaG (Illumina Assembly) | ecosystem: Environmental > Aquatic > Marine > Hypoxic... | reverse complement strand
CGGTCTTCAATAATATGGACAACATGGAAGACTTATTCACAAACCACCTTCATCACCACGAGATGTGGGAACAGGATATGAAGGGCACCATGAAATGGTGGATGGGAGTTATGCTGACAATGTGTGCAGCCGCGATGGGCTATGTGAGGTTTATGTAGATGGCAATAACAAGCATATCAACACTGGCAGGATTGCGCGATAGGATTCGCTTTATAAGTGGTATAAAGGCCGAAGAGATAGATGATACGGATTTAGATTTAGTGATAAGTATGGCTACCGAGTGGTTTACAGAACAAACCGGGATTGCTTATGTTGTAACCACACCCATGGATGCTGCCTATGATAACGCTGTTATGTATTATAGTTGTTATTTGGGTAGTATAGCACAGAATGGTATGGGTATAGAACAATTAAGGATAGGCGACATTTTTATACAGTATGTTGATGAGGAACCCTATCAGAAATTTTTGGAATTAGCGAATGAAGCTATAATTGCCAAGCAAGCGCTTAGTATAAAAACAAGTACTTATAACGCTGACTCAGCTAAGGGCGATGTGGATTGGAAGAGAAATATAGATGGTAGTGATAATACCCTCAATGTGAAACAAAACCCTAGGGGTATGTGATATGGCTTCGGCAATCAATTTGGGCTCTATAAATCTGCCCAAGATGATGAGACATCTCAGTCATCGTTCCAGTCAAGTTCGCGATTTAACTTTTATGCGAGAAGCTATTAAACAAAAGGACGTTAAAACTACAAAGACAGGTGGCACCCTAGAGGGCCCAGCTGTTAGTTTTGGGTATGAAAAAAGTAGTTCTGAAAGCGCTGAGGAAGGTACAGACACAGCATACCACCAATCAAGCCCAGAAATAGTCCTTCCGGGCCTTACAATGCTCCAAAGTCCGATAGTTAGTAGAAGGGGTAGGCTAGAGAAGTCGGGACACAGGATTAGCGGTGCATGTAAATTTTATGCACCTTCATTAGATTACATTAAAGCCCTTGATAATTTTAAAGATACCAAAGCCTTTGCAGAGCTTGAAAGCTACGATAGGCTTTATGATATGGAAAGGATTATACAAAACCCATCCGACATATCTGGCAACGGCACACAAACAATTACATTTCCTGATTCAACTACTGGCTACGAGATAGACAGGGTAAGGTTCAAGATAAAAACAGGAGATACACTAGATTATGTACAACTGTCTGGAAACATAGATGGTGGTGCATCTACACTTAAATGGGACGGCAGCTTGGTTTTATCAAGCACAGACTTTATTACCGTTGATTTACCAATACACAAATCAAAGGATGCTTCAACTGAAGGTGGAGATGATAGTAGAGCTTCTATTTATAAGGACGGCATAAGAACAGAGTTTCTGGCTTATAAAACGGGCGACTTTGATGTAGATAAGATGTATGGAGACTCTAACAATGAACTAAGCTCCCTTATAATTGCATTATCAGGCTCAGGCGTAGTAGAGCTTAGAGACATATACCTATATAAAGAAGCTGAGTGGAGAATAGAGTCTATTAGAGACTATAGAGACGAATACATGCTGCTGGCAGCTGTAAGAGTGCGGGGCGAGCGGGCCTCAAGGAGAAGAGCATATGGCTAAAGATTTTTTAAATGTGATAGAAAGAGCAATGTTAATGGGTCTTAGTGACCAAATTAATACGACCACAGGAGACGAGAGCCCTGTATATTTTTATGGAGAATACCCAGAAGCAGAAGAGGTTAAGTTTCCAGCTGTTATTATTCAGCAGGTAGCTTCTGGATTTCAACAACAAATGATGGGAGAAACAATGACTTTAGGTAGTTCTACTGGTAGGGGAGAATTGTATGGTATAGCTTATAATATCCATATTATAATCGAAAGAGATACAGAAGTTGTTATAGCCGGTAGTTCAGAACCATATAAGCAGCGCAGGTTACTTAATTGGATTATGTTGAATGTGGCTAATGAGATGCAGGAGTTAGATTTCAGTGCTTATCAGGAAGAGGAAATGGAAATTACGAACAGGCGCCTTTTATCTTGGAGAGATATAGGATACATGCCGGAGTTCCAATGGTATGGCGCTTCGTGTGACTATACGTTAACATTTAAGAATTATAGAGGATAGGATGCCACAAGATGAAACAGTCTATACCATAATCGCTGGTTATGTTCCGACTGTAGGATATAAAAGAGACGATTTTGCCATGGACTCGAAACATGGCAAACCAATGAAACTATCTAATGGTCAAACGAGATATCATGGTACAACACTTAATTATGGATTTGGTTTAGCCAAAGACGGTAGTGTTAGAAAACTATCGGCAAGGATACCCGGTTCTATTGCTTGGTTTGAATATTCTACGTCCGTTAGAGCTGTTCGAACTGCTTTATCCCGTGATGAGGATATGCAAGAAGTGGCTGGTATGTTAGCAGACAATTGGTATAGAAGAGGAACTAACACTTTCGAGCGCTTCAAGGAAACGGGTAAAAAAAAGGGAGAAAGAGGTAATTTTCCGAACTTTAATAAAGAACAGGCGAATGCGGATATAATGCAGGACGTACTAGCAGATTTAGATATAGACCCCAGTTGGCATCATGATGACCCCCTCCCCCCGAATGCGACTGAAGTATTTTCGTCCGATGAAGAGACTATTGCAGGTACTAGCGGCTTTGTTAGCAGAAAACCTCGTCCTGAAGAAAGAGACCCACTTACTGGAGGAGGAGACATGCAAGGAGAAGCATATATGGCGTCGGATGCAGGTCTAGTAGGACAGGCAAGGGCTGTAGATGTATACATGCGTAACCTTCGAGGTGAGGTAGTTAGATTAGATGTTACTGAGAGGTCTTTAGACGACAGGGGCGGTAGGTCTGCCTTGACAGGTGGACCTATGAAAGGAGCTCATCACGGATTGGGTGATATTGATGAAAGGACGGCTGCGGGAGTTACATCAATGCAATTATTAGCTATGAGTGAGGACGACGCTTACAGAACCCTTCATACTTATTTTTCAGGAAAAGTACCAGAATGGAACGCACCTATTGAAAACTTAGTTAACATGGTAGCAACACATGGTTCACAACGAGCGCGTCAAGCTATAGATAGTTTGAGAACTGGACACGGAACTCTTAATAGAATGACTGGTGATATACAACGGGCTTTACTTGAAATGCGTGGTGGTGCTGGTCCTGCGGGTTCTGGCACTGACGAGAGAGGAAGTATACGTCAAGCAGTAAGTTCGCTACGTAGACACACGGCAAAAAATGCATGGCGTGCGGTAGCACCAACAAAGAATATGACTAATTATCGAGCGTTTGAATCTGCTATGGCATTTGCTTTACACGCTTTGGGTAATATAGTTAGAGATTTTACTACTCCCGGCCAAGTTCAGGGACAGTATGTGACAGGATATCAATTAGGAAATCAAGGGAAAGGTCAGGATTATGTTGTTGGTGTTCTACATAGAGTTTTTGCTTCTGGTCAGCGTGTCTTTCAATTTATGCCTTTAAGAGAGGGAGATGTTATACTTGCCAATGAAGCACGACTCACTCACCATTTTATGAGAGAAAATTGGTTTGAAACTGGAAGGAATGTACAAGACGCCATAAGCACAGGAGTTAGACAACAGAACTTAGTAGATGCTGCTTCGATGGCAGACACAACAACGGATGCAGTAAGAACAAACACAATCTATAATATGGGACAGGTTGATGCCGCTGGTACCATGCGAGTTATACATGAAGGTAAAATGCTTATAGCGCCAGAACACGTTAATGCAGATATAGAAGCGTTTATGGAATCTTTGACTACCAACGCTGGAAAGACAGGGATGCATAGGTTTCTAAAGAATAAAATTAGACAGGTAGCTTCTTTTTCTAGTCCCGGAAGAAAGGGAAATATAGACCGCAGAACAGCAAATATAGGTGGACCCATGATGACCGCAAACTTGGCAGATTCTATTAACAGGGAAGCCTTACAAATGGAAGCTGACGTAGGCGATGGCGAGTATGCAGATTGGTTAGCCTTATCTGGAGCATTTGATTTGTCACCGCTACAGGCAACTGACCGTGGCGCTGGGACTTTCGCATATGATATGATGGGGCATGAGGGTCGTCTTGGTAGTTCTGGAGCAAGGGCTTCTATGGGTTATGGTGCTGGTAGCGCTGGACATGACCCATCGGATATAATGGAAGGCTCTTGGGACCGTAGTACAATGTCGCTTGATGTTCTACAGAATTTTACAAATATCAGGCAGAATATGGGAATGCGTAATGTAACAGATATGGCTGGACAGGACGTATTAGATAGTGAGGGTAGGCCAACCTTCCGATTTCAAGGACAAGGTGCAGAAGACGCTCATAAATTATTAAAGCGTGGGTTAGGAGGTAGTGCACCCGGTACGAAAGGACACCGGATGGCAAATATAGCTAGATTTTTATCTGGTGACGCGGCGGACCGGTCAATGGGTGCATCAATGGGTAAATCGCAGAACTGGCAAGAATGGGCAAGAAGCATGGCACCAAAGCATAAAGGAAGTGGAAACATCGGAGCATATGCTGAGGGAGAATACGAAGCTAAGTCCAGACAGTCTGGATGGGGAACGCCCGGAGTTCCGCAATTATGGGCTGCTCCATATGTGGGAGTATATTATCCTGCTAAACGAGCTAGGTCAGTGCAGAAGTAGGCGAAACCTTTATATACTAGGCCGATATATACTTATTACTATCTAGGCGTTTGCGCGACGCCACGGAGAAAAATATGGCATATTTCCTAGGAAGAGACGTAGAACTCGCCATTACAACCGAACACAAAATATTAGGTGTCCTTGTACAAGAGAACGCAAGTACGAATGTATATGAACCAACGCTGGTACATTTTGGCGAAGATGACACGCCTACCAACCAGTACAGTTCTTCAGCAGACAAAGCTAATTTGTTTGCAGGACCAAGAGCATGTGATGATTCCACGCCCAACAACGGGCCGTGGGGAGACATCACCTGTGACTCCAGCGACGTATGTACAGACGGTTCAACCGAACTGCGACAATCACAAGCATGGAACAACGAACCTGATAATTTGACGGCATTAGATTTATCTATGGGTGTAATGGACGAGGATGTGGCTTTTATTGGACAGAGGAACGTCCTTAAAGCCGAAGTTAAGAAAGAAAATTCCATTAGTATCACTCGTAAAAAGAAGGATGCAATGTGGGATGCAATATATAACGATGCAAGATTCGGTATAGGTAAGGATGTAACAGGAGCAACAGCAAACTCAACAACTGGTTTGTTTGATGGACTTAGAGCACCTGACTTTGCTGAGTGTGGATACAGAGTATATATTAGATTTAAAGAGACAACCGACCAGTATGGTGGTGAAGTCTTTATTTTGAGAAACTGCTACATAACCGAACATTCAGTAACGGTATCAGCAGATTCAACCCAAGAAGAAACACTAACCTTAATGAGTTATACTGACCCATTAGTTTTTGATGGCATGAATCCAGCTCATTCGGCTGGTAGTAATGCATTCATCGTTGCCACAGACAGCGCGGAGCTCTGATTATTATGGCTTATTTTACAGGAAGAGATGTGAGAATGTGGATTACCACAGAACACGCAGATGATGGTGTTAGACTAGACGGTACAAACACCCCAACAGACCGACTAATGGTGCACGAGAATGCAGACGCAGCGACTCCATCAACAATATCAATTATATCAGGCTTAGATGCGGCAGGCCTTACTGCTTGGATACTTAGTGATGTAACTGGTGTAGATGTATCGGTGGGTGCCCAAGATGAAGATATAAGTTTCATGGGGCTTAGAAATGTAGGAAAGCTTGAAATTAAGAAAGATACTTCAGTAAGTATTACAAGGAAAAAGTCAGACGCTAAATTTACTATGTTATTCCAAGGAAAAACAAACCCAAGTCACTCCAACGGTGATGGAAAACACGGAGCAAGATATGGACTTATCAACTCTGGTGGTATGATGATTTCAGATGGAACCACAGACCCTAAGACCACAATTGATGATGCTTCTGGACAATGTTTTGGATACAGAGTATTTGTTGAACTAAAACCTGAATCAGCTACTGATGCAGGAGATGGTGAAGTTTTGGTTGTACCAAATTGCCACTTTATGGAATATTCTCATACACTTTCCAACGAAAGTGCTAACGAAGAATCTTTCACATTGACTTCTCAGGTTAAACCATTTATATATAATGGTACAAAATCTGGTGGAGCTTATGCTGGCAATGCAGTTGCACAGACAGCTACCAATTTAATGTAAGGTAATTGAACATGGCTTACCCAAAATCATTAAAAGAAGCAGAAGAGTATTATAAAAAATACAATGACGAATCTGCTGCAATTAGGCTGGAAGCATGGAAGGAAGCAAATCCTTCAGCTGCTAAACCAAAGAAAGTTGAAAAGGTAGAAGAAAAGACTGACGAAGAGTAAGCTTTATATACTACCACACAATGTATGATAGGGGCTCAAGCCCCTCTCTAAATAAAAGGAGAAGAAATATGACAGAAAATACAATGGAAAGTTGGTCAATGGAAGACCTTATATCTTTAACTGACGAAGTTCAGTCAGCAGAGATGGAGTACAAAGGCAAAACTATTAATATTCAATGGTGCGAGCTTGTAGAATCAGAAGAACCAAAGATGAATATACCTTCTGACGATACGCCGGAAGATGAAAAGAACGAATATTATAGTCAATTAGCTGGTGAAAAAATCAAGAAGATGATTGAGAAAGCTAATGAAAAGAATCCCGAAGGGACCTTTCTTACTTCCGATGTTTGGGCTAAATTACCAACAACACTGAAATATAAAGTATCTGCAAAGGTCATGGGAACTGAATCAGACGTAAATTTTTAAGTTGGATGAAGGACTCGCCGGATGCGGTGTGTATCTACATCCCCCTAATGAAAGATTTAGGTATGAGCTGGGCAGAAATTAAAAATACGCCAAGAAGAGAATTAGAAGGCATTCTATCAGCTTTTTCAGAATATAGTATCTTACATTCCTTTGATGGATATGGAGACAAGGATATATCTGAAATGGCTAAGAATAAACCAGAAGTGAGGTCTCAGTATGCACAATATATGGAGGCTAATAGAAATTTGAAAGAAAAGTTAGGGCAAGTAGTGAAACGTAAGAGTATTAAACACCTAATAGAGTAGACATGGCACAAGAAACTGCAATCGCCTATGGTATAGAGTTTTACGTAGGAAGACGTTCCAGAGATAGAGCTATCTCAGATGTAAGGGCAGCTGGAGAGCTGGTTAATCAAAATGCTTTACAACAGTATAAAAAAGGAGCGGCAGCAAGACAGCAAGCCCATGACCAAGCTATAAAAGGTTTACAAACAAGAAGTAAAACAGCCACTGAGCAGTTGGTTAAGGCCAGAGCGCAAGCAGCCTCACAAGCAACAGCAGCTTTTGAAGGAATGAAACCCCCTACTCAAGCAGCAATAGAAGAAGCAAGGGGCAGAAAATTAGATAAATCTGAACTAAAAGAATATACTGCTACTTTTGGTAGAGAATTGAGAGGTATGGACGCAGCTATGACTGATTTTGTTTCTCGTTCAGGAGAAATGGGAGTTAAATTGGGAGATGCCTCTGATACTGCTGGCGTTATGTCAGAATTCTCTAAAGCCGATGTTCAAGACCGTACTAGAGTAATTGCGGATTTAGAAGGACAAAAGAAAATCCAGCAAGAATTACTGAAACAGAAAAAACAAGAAGCGGTAATGGGTGCCAAAGAGGAAAAGCGTGCTAAACAAAAGAACAAAGAGCACAAACAGGAATTAGCTAACGCAAGGCGTAAGTTAACTATAATGAAGCACGCTAAAATAGATTCTAAAGAACAAGAAAAGATAGTTGCGAGATTGGAGAAAAAGGAAGCGAAATCAGCGGGGTATCTGGAAGAACAAATTAAACTCAACAAAGAACGTATAGAGGAAATGGAAAAAATCGAAGACCTAACCGAGGGTCAAGCGAGATTGTTAGGCGTTTTACAAACGGAACAGAAAAAACTTACCGCCGAAGAAAGGAAATATGGAAAAATTCAGAGAGAAATAAAGAATGAAGAAATTAAATTAAATAGAAAACTCACTGAAGAAGAAAAACAGGCAATATTAAGATTAAAAGAGCAAAATAGATTAACACAAGAATATAGTCGTCACGTAGACGAGGCGGCAGCAAAAGTTAGTGGCACTCTTAAAAATGCCTTTGTTATTGGAACTGCTGCGATTGCAGCACTGAATTATAAACTTATGTCCGTTGTATCGGCATTTCAGGAATTTGAGAAACAATTAGTTAATGCAAATTCTATTTGGCAAGAATCAAATGAGACTTTATTTGAGGTAAGTGACTCAGTGGTGGAATTCGGAACACGCTTTGGTGTTGAAATGAATAACGCAACATCTGGGCTCTACCAGTATGCATCCGCAGGTGTAGAGGCCGCAGAAGCGATGCAGATGTTACAACACACACTGAAGTTATCTATGGCTGTACAGGGCGACCATAATACACTATCTAAGCTAACTACACAGACCATTATGGGTTTCAACATGGAATTCAGCGATGCTGAAGAAGTTACTGATAAATTCGCACATGCTATTAATAAATCTCTTATTGAATGGGACGACTTAGCGAGCTCTATTAAGTTCGCTCTACCTTTCTTTATCTCTACAGGGCAAAGCTTAGACCAATTACTTGGAGGTTTGCAGGTCTTGACTAACAGAGCTCTAGAGGCAGGTATAGCAGGTAGGGGTCTACGTCAAGCCCTAGCGGAGTTTACGCAGCACGCCGACGATAACTCGGCAGCGTTCAGAAAGATGGGTATTGAGATTATGGACTTGGAAGGCAACATGAAGCCCCTGAATGAAATAGCTTTAGAATTTCAAAAGGTTATGGGTGATGGAGTATCCGACATGGAAGTTATGATTGCCCTGATGGACGACTTGAATGTTCGTGGTGCGACGGCCTTCGTTCACTTGGTACAGAATGCCGATGAGTTTACTGGAGCAGTTAATGACCTTCAGAATTCTGCTGGTTCAGCCACAGCGATGGCAGAAATTCAGCAAACTTCTCTGGCTAATCAAATACAAGTGGTTAAGAATGCATTAATGGCTCCGTTCCTACTTTCGGATAAGGTAGGAGAAGCTAAAGGATTCCTAAATGAATTTGCTCTGGAGATGCATGGGATTGTAGATATTATTGAAGGTCTCTTTATAAAGAGACTGGATGATGGTACGATAGCAATAACCAAACTGGGAGAAAGCATCAGAGACTTTGTGATAGGGGCTTTACATCAGGCTAAAGAAGTGATAGTTATACTTGTAGATATTATACACGATTTTACAGAAAGAGGTCACGACATGACTGGTATGCTGAATGCCTTTACTATACCTTTAAAGATAGTTCTTAAATTAATGAGATTCTTCGGGGATGGCCTTTTGGAAGCAGTTATACTTTATAAAATGATGAATGGTATTCTACCATTGAATAATTTATTGTTAGCCGAGAATTTTGACAGAATAATGATGGATACTATGGCGACTTCTACCGGAGTAGAAATTCATGGAAGTATGGTTTCCGTGAGAGAAGCAGAAATGCGTATTGTAGAATTACAGAGCATGGTTGAAATTGAAAGAAGCGCGGCTGCAAAAGCAGCAATGGAAACAGATATAGCTATCTTAGAAGTACAGACAGCTAAAGTAGCTTCTAATTATAATGTAGCAGCTTCTATAAGGGCTGTTATGTTTTCCCAGATGGGAGTAAATTTAGTAATGTTTGCTTCAATATTTGCTACTCAGAAATATGCCAAGAATAACGAATTTCTAGCGGCTACTATAGGTGCTTTGGCTGGTGCATATGTAGGTATGGCTATAGGCATGAAATTGGTAGGAGATGCCGCAACGAGCGTCTTTGATTTGGGGGCTCGATTCTATGCAACAGTTGCTGCTTCAGCGGTTATAGGTGCAGGATTCAACGTAATGATGCAAAAATTGATGACACCCCCAAAGGTAGATTATTCTCAATATCAAACTATGGACACAGGAGGTCGTTTTATGGGGGGTCGAACTTATGATATGGGTGGTTTTACTCAAGAACATGGTTTGGCTATGCTTCAAGCTGGAGAAACAGTTACGTCTAAGACTGGTAATATGCTTGGTGGAGGCATAACTATAAATATGGGTGACGTATATGCTAATGATGGTGCGGACTTTGCAGATAAGTTAGCAGACGAGTTACCAATAGCTTTACAAAGAGTAAGTGATAGAGGAGGAATTTAATGGTACAGTTCTATAGAAAAACCGAAATAGTTAATGACAGTGCACTGTTTGAGGTGTATCCCGATTTATATATAGGAAAAGAAGCAACTATAGAAGTGAAAGGAGGTACATCTTCTCGAAGAGGTGTATTCGAGTTTGTTGTGGCAGACAAACCTACTTTCGGAGATGCCGTTTTAACAGCTATACGTCCTAATTTATATATTAGTGATGTAGACCTGAACGATTCTACAGAATTACCCAGATATAAAGGGTATGTTTTTAATAAACACCTTAGTGATTTAAGTAACACAGAAGGCGGATTGGCCGTAAAAGATGAAACGGCTGTGATTATAGAAAGTTATATGTCTAATGATGGGGCGTGGATGGAAGAGAAATTTGATGGAAATCCTAGACAAATAGGTGGAGATGTACCAGAATTAGAAGTTGAGAGTGGCACAACTATAAGAACTGTTGATAGAGCTATAACAGCAGATAACTTAGTTAAATGGCTCACAAGCTCAGATATTACAGGCGGAGATGGAGATGGCTCATGGTTCGGTGGTGCAATTGATGAAGCTGAATATTCTGATGATTTTGATGAATATTTAGAACAGAGTGATAAGGCACTTAAAGATTGGCTTTGTACTAATTTTGGTTTACAAACTGATAACCTACAAGCTATGGGAACCCAGTCGATGACTGGTTTCGGGGCATCATTAGCACAAACTGTAGGAGCAACCCTAGCGCCCGCAACATTCGGTGCTATTTCTGGTGGAACAGTAGGTACAGTTATCAATCCGGGAATTGGTACTGCTGTTGGTGCTGTTTCTGGTGCCGTGGCTGGAGCAGCATCGGCATCACCTGATGCTTATCATTTCGAGGGTTCATTATATAATGATAGTAAGGAAGGATACATAATTCCTCTGTCTCATGAGAAGAGAAGGGGTAGAAAGGATTATTACAGACCCAAGAAGGGCACGCCAAATTGGTGGATTCATTCTAAAGATATAGACAGGAGTGGTTATTTAATTAAGGATGTAAAGATAACAAAAGAGGTAGAATCATCTATAGATGTTAATACTAGAATACATCCGGGGAACTCTGTTTTTGATATAGTAAGACGACAGAAATCATATTGGATAGCAGACCCTGAAGATTATGCTAATACTATAGAGGCTGCTCATACCAGAGCTTTATTTACCTCTGCTGGCGGACTTGATGGACAGGCAGCACAACTTTCGTGTCATTGGAGACATATAGATAGTGCCGAAGTTAGTGATAGAGCAAAGCAGGTACCACTAAGCACGGAAAATGGACAAACTATTGACAATAGACAAGAATTACTTTTATCTTATGGTCATATACCAAGACCAAATGAAAAGGACGTATATCACGCGGGAGCTTTTGATACATATCCCCAAGGATTGTCTGATTCAGTAAGTCACTGGTCGGGATATTCATCTAGCGATAAATCCTCACGAAATAATTTAATTTACGAAAGGATGCTGGATTCTAAAGTAGCCACTAAAACGAGCTTTACTGTTAATTTTGCAGATTTGGAATATGCTTGGGCAGAAGCCATACTGGATGACGGCGCTGGCGGTACGATACCGCCTCGGTCAGTACATCCTGATGATAGTACGGACGGATTTATCTCATCACGCAGGGGATTTTTTGTTACTTTAGCTAGAAATGCAGTACAACAAGGCAAGGCAGGACAGAGAGCTCAGACCTTTAAAGATTATTTAGCAGATAATATAAAACCAATAGTTGATAGCAATACAGGACATATTGTTCAGCCCGGCACCTTCGTGCTTGGTTTTATGAATTTTCCAACAGACGAAGCCCAGAGTGGTGACCCCAACACATCGAGTTCTACAGGTTATATTCACAAGGAGAGACAGAATAAGATATCAGTAGTATGGTCTGACTATTGGAAGGCCGGTTATTCTTCTTCTATTGCTTCTAAATCTATAGGTTGGGCAATAGGCTCGGATGGACATATTGATTATCAGGGCCACGATGGGATATCTGCGGCTGGTTGGCATGATGTACGATGGATGGGATTAGCTAATCATGACACTGACCAGCCTACGGATAAGGTGGTTCTTGTGGACGCAGATAATTGGTATAAGATAGATTTTTTCATGCACCCGAAAGTACCTTGTATAAGAGTGCATATTACAGATATAGGAACTGGTAAAAGAGTTGATGGTAATTCTATACTCTTATGGCCGGGACCAAATCGCCATATAGGAGGTAGCAGCGAAGGTATACGTTTTGGAGTTGCCGATTCTGGTTGTGACATAGACCAAGAAGCCGCTCCCACGGGTTACCCTGTAGGTCACACTACCGAAATGGTTGTGGAAGGGGTCTATGCTACTCAGGCAGCAAGAAATTTCCGAGTGGGTTCTGAAGTTTTCTTAGGTGATGGTACAGCGGCCAATGGATACTCGGATGCCACCCTTCTGGGCATTGTAACAGCTGTTGGTGACTTAAGTATTACCATAGGCGCAGGAATATCGGTTGCTGTAGACGATGGTGCCAGTTTATGGAGGTCTAACGGCCAATCTAATCAACAGTCTCGTTTGGGAGATGAATCAAGATGGCCCGCATATTGTACTTTCTGGTTAAATAATACGCATTGGCAATCTAATAATCCGTCAACCACAGCCGTTGCCGGACACGATGGTGGCGCCGGTGAGAACGCAGCAGATATTGCTAATCAGATTGACATTTTTACTGGCTCAGGAGGAGTAGATGGTACTCACTGTGCATCAGAGGTTCTCATAGACAATTTTTCTATTTACAATATTAATACTACAAAATCCTTTTCTACAATATCAAATAATTGTCCTGCAAATGCCGTAAGTCGTATACCCATGTCTTCATATACAGAGGTAGAATCTTTATATAGGCCATTCCACTGTTATAGTGACGGCAAAGGAAATTATGTTCAGGATATAGATACAGATGCAGCGGTTTTTTCTGGAGATAAAGTTACTTCAATATCTTTGGGTGATGGCGGAGCAGGTTATGATTCTACTGTACCTACGGTAAATATTACATCAGGAGCTGGCGCAGGAGCCACGGCAACATGCACTATAAGTGATGGAGTAGTAGATGCAATTACTCTCACTTCTGGTGGTTCAGATTATAAGTTTGCTCCTGTAGTAACTTTTATTGGGGGTTCTCCGTCACGGGAAGCCAGAGCTTCGTGTGCTGTAGGCACCAGCTCTATGTCAAAGGAAATAGTTAAAACTATTCCAGCCCCTCGTTATATATCTATAGGTTACGATAGTAAACCAGACGATATGTATATACTTTATGGTAATGTTGATGGTGGCGATTCAACAGCGACTAGAATATATGGTGGAGAAGATGATACTACAAACCACAACAGTTCTATGTCATTTGATTTTTCGGGCGATGTTACTTTAGCAGTGGTTCACGGGTCAGGCGGCACTGTCGTCGGCACTAATCCTCAAACGGAGGTGTTTAGTTCCTTAACTGAAAATGAACTTGTGGGTGGAAAACTTAAAATACACTACACTGCGTCCAGAACTGGAGATGCTGGTTCTCAAACAGCAGTCAGAGATATAGTGGCGGCCTTTAATCCAGCAATAAGTTCGGCTTCTACCGAAACGTCTGGAGTTGGTATAGCAAATGATGGACCATATGTTGAAGTATGGCCTCCTTTACCAACTGTTCCCGAAGCTGCTGATGAGTGGGAAATTCAATCCCGCTCTAATGTTTTATTCAATGATTTGGTAACGCGGGAAATAAACGACCTTACACAGATGAAAGGTGTGGAACACGCTTACACCAATGTTGGATATGATTTAGATGATAGTACTGCTACGAAAAGACCTAGTAGAGGTGTATTTAATCTTGGGTGGAGTGCCAACACTAGTGATGTTTTGGGCTTTACAGGGAACACACCCGATAATGTCTCACACACAATTGATGGTTCGGGAGGTTCACCTCACGGCGCTGTCAGACATGGATATTATAGAAATGGCGTTAGATATGCAGATTTGTCTAGGTCTATCCAGTTTCCACAAGATGGGATTGCCCCAAATGGTAGTACTTATGCCATTGCAGCATCTAAACGTTATGCAATAGGCGACGCAAACGCACCAACAGGAATAAGGAGAACATTTTCAAACCCTGTGGATTTGAGGGACTGTGATATAATGGTTGTTTGTAAGGTACCCAGTGCCTCTGGTTCGTCAGTTTTACATGATGATACGCAGCCGTGTTCTCAAGTAGCTGACGAAACTACCGGAGTAGGACATTTACAGACTTTATTTGGACATGGACCGGGCAGTGCATGGCCCAATATTAAATTAGAACAGGGTCCGCAATTCGGTGCATATTTAAGATTGATTGCTGAAGACACAGATGGTGGCGAGGTTTGGATGCCAAATATATATGGAGCATATTGTGCCCATAAAAACTGGTTTGCAAAAAGCGACGATGAAAGTGTATATTTACCAGAAAATGAAGGAGCAAAGTCAATACAAAACGATACGTGGATAAATTTAGTATTTCCTACGGCCTCTGCTAATTCTTCATCCGGTTCCGGTGGTTCAAAGGCTTATCCAAGCTTTAGTTTTGCAGAAGCCGTAACGGGGCTGGAATTTACTTTAAGCTTCGACAAAGCTGCTGCTACTGATGACCATTATGGTGTGGTGATGGTTGCGGGTATTTATGCTATACCGAGAAATGTTGCAGATGTTATGGTAGGTTTCTCTCATGATGATAATGCTATAGGAGAAATATCGAAAGAAACACTCGTACCCCTTGACAGTGGATTGCCCACTGATTTGCGAGATGGACACGCCTTCAAACCAACTCCCCCCAAGATTGCGGGGTGTACGGTTGGAGGAAAGGCTTTATTATATTCTGGATATAGGCTAAATGATGCCACTGGTATAAACACTTCGGACACTATTTTAGAAATAGATTCCATGGCTGGAGATGAACAAGGCTTAAATACTAATGACCGCATTATGATGGGAACAGTTGATTCAGAATCAGACAGTTATCAGTCCGAAATAATGAGAATAGAGTCAATAACAGATAATGATACAATAGTTGTTGAAAGGGGTGTAGATGGAACCACAGCAGTAGCACACGTTGACAATGAAGTTATTTATGTTTTAGTTCCTTCTGATTCCGAGGTAGTAATTAAGGATTACCCTGCTAGTGTAGACGGATTTTCACAGAAGGGTTTTGCTTCTTTCGGGTTTGATGAAAATAGTGGAGTAAGGTTTGGACAAGGACTTTCTTGGCAAAAGAGAGAAAATCCTTTAGCGGCTACAAGAGTGATAGAAGTATTAGGACACACAGAACAGGGGATTAGGGTTAGGATTGACCAGCCAGAAATTTTCCAGTGTGAAAATGATACTAATACAACGTGGATTATGTATAAAGAGGCCACGAGAGATGTTGTTGCTTCAAACCAAAACGTAGGAGAAACATCAACATTTACATTTACTTCCAAGTCTTTGAGTGGAGACATATTAACCATTCCTCGTACAGACTTTTTCCTTGGTATGCCTGATGAAACCTCAGTTCATGCTCCTAAAGTTAATTATTTTATAAGTCCTTATAAATATTGGATATATATGAGATTATTACCCAGAGTTAAGGGTAATTCTGGCTATCCACTTCACACTCTTGGTAGGCACGAGTCTCCAGAAGCAGTGACTTTTCCAAAGAGGTCATATAAAAGCATAGTTAGAACAAAAACCCCTCTCAAAGGGGTTAGTGGAACCCATAATATAACCATTGAAACAAACAATCCTCCTAGCAGCGCTGTACCGAGTGTTAATACCTTAACGGCTAAGGATACGGGTCCCACATGGAATGAAAGCGTTTTTAATGATGGAAAATATTTAAATTCTTGGCAAATGGATTTTTCATCCCTTAGACCTGTTTTTCAGCAGGGAAAGGATTATGGGTTTGGAGTTGCTGCTACTGAGAATCCAGAATGGGGTCATGCTTTTGAAGGTAATGCAGATTTAGGATGGAACGAGCAAATTTTACCAAGGGTAGTGCAGAATGATAATTTAAAACCCGGTGATAAAGTATCATTTATGATAACACCTCAAGATGCAACCCAGAGATATTCCCTGAGTATAAACTCACAGGAAAGTGGTAGTTATACTCCTTATTTAATCAGCACTTATTTCGATAGTTTACCTATGGTAGGGGATTGGAAAATTATGCCAGATGAGAAAAACCCTATGTTTCCTAAATTTACATGGCAAAGTAATGCAGCAGACGCATGGTATGGATTTATTAAGATAGGGACAGATGCGATATACAGTCAATACCACAATAAGGAATTACATATACCCATGAATGAAACAACGGCTAATACTTTAACAGTTAATGGTTTAACCACTAATGTTACAACTAATAGTTTAACTATGACTAGAGAAGGCCTAGCAGGTTACGCAGTAGATTTTAATGGAACCAATTCTTATATTTTATATGGGTCTGGTTCAGTGGACCCTACGGCTAATTGTACTACTTATATGAGTATTGTGGCCCATATTATACCAGATAGTGGAGCTAGCGATAATAGATATATAATAGCTCAAGAAGCGACAGATGCTGAAAAGTTTTTCATAAGACTAAATTCAACTAATCAAGTTGAAGCTCGTGTATGGTATTCTGATACTGGTTATGTAGACTTAACTAGCGGAGCTGTTATAGCTACAGATGGCGAAACCCCAACAGTAATTATCTTAACGGTAGACACAACAGCTAGATTGGCGAATGTTAAACTGTATGTTAATAGTAAATTAGAAGACCAGACTGGTTTAGTGGATTCCACAGGTACTTCTAATAATTGGAAAACCGACTCGGTTATAAATTCAGGAGATGGTAGCTATTTAGTAATAGGAAATTCAGCTATAGAGACTCCTAACGATTGGCAGAATAGAGTTTCTGCCTTTGATGGAAAGATAGAGGAAATAGTTATATATAAGGATTTAATATATCCAGTGGATGTTCAATCAGGAGAATATGTTTTAACAAAACCACTAAAAGAATTGTCTTCTACTGGTAAAAGACTATCACATAACGCAGTTTTATTTATTAAGGATTATCACAATATAAGAGGGGAGAAATATGAAGATGTGGCTAGAACGGAACAAATAGCGTTTACCAAATCAACCCCGGCGGTGACAGGAGTATAATATGGCAATTGAATCACATATAGATACAGTAATAAAGGTCTATTATACGGAGGAAGCCGCTATAGCAGGAGAAACTGCTAATATGTTACCTATGGATACAGCTACTGGGGCAGTATCGCGTACTCAGAGCCCAAGTTCTAATGCTGCGGGTTTTAATTATTTTATATATAGAGAGTATTGGTATAGAGTTGAATTTAATGAACCCGTAAGGGAATTTTATATAGATTGGGATGACGGAGAAAATAATGACCCTACTGAAAGGGCTAATTATCAGATAGTAAAATTTGATACTCCAAGATTTTTTGGTGTCGTAAGTCACATATATACAAAAAATACTAAATTTTTCCCTTTGATTAAAGTCAAGTCTTTAGATGGATTTTGGTCTAAATATTATACTAGCGACGATGTTGACAATGATTATAATGCTTTAGAATCTGCAACTTTAACTGGTGGACAGAATGATTTTTCAATAGTGAGTGAAGTTCCGGCAGATAGTAATAGTAAAAAACTTATGCCTTATTTTACACCACACAATTTACCTCCTACAGGAATACTTAAGGTAGATAGAAAGCGTATTTTCTCAGGTATAGATAATGACCTTATTGATAGTAGTGTAACCAATGGTAATGTTTTAATATGTTTCTGTGATAATGCTAATAAGAATCTCGTAACTGGTCAAATTACTTTAGATATAGTATATCAAGATAATTCTGGTCAGGTTAAAAATACAATTATATCCTCTTATGACCATAGAAGTTCTGGTATTACAGTTAAAAGGCTTTTAGCGGTTAAATTACAAAACCTCAAAGAGACGACCGCAAGCACTGGTACACAACTTAAATCAACAGAAAGAGTTTATATAAGAAGAAAATCAGATAATGCTGTTATAGCCTGTGCTTCTTTAGGTAATCCCTATATCACTTTTGATGGTGTAGGATATTCAGCTTTATTGGATGCTTCGGAAAGTATAACTAAAGCCTCTAATGTAGATATAAAGATAAGTGGTGATGGTGGACATTATTGGGATACTGGTAAGTCTGATTTTGGAATAGAAGTTACCAATGCAAATCCAATAAATGTTACAGATGAATTTACCAATGACACTGTTAGTACAGATACACAAAAACGAGTTAGATATATGTTGGAAGGTTATAAGAACACGGATTCGTCATTAGATGGCTACAAGGATTCCTTTGGTAGATTTTTTACTGAAGAAAGATTATGTCGTGTTCAGGTTGAAGACGACCACACTGATAATTCCCCTCCTCTTTTTCACGAAGATACTTTTGCTAAATCTCCTATAGAAACATTTAGGAGAGATTCTTACACATTAGAAAAATATATACCTTCAGATTACGTGAATGAAGGACTAATATTAGCTTATTACCATGATGGAGAGATATCATCACTCACAAATGTTTGGACAGATAAATCCGTTGTATTAACAGATGCTACGTCGTTTATAACATTAGGTAGGGAGACTGGTTCTACTATAGCCAATGGCCCCCACCAACACATTCTGTTAGTTAGAGAACGTAAATTTAATAAAATATTTATTAGCGTACAGAATCTAGCTGAAGCAATAGATGGAGGTGACGGAGATGCTGGCGCTGTATCATATAAGATAAGGCTTAATTTAAGATATGTAGCTAAAGAAGGCTCTAATAGGGTATGGAAACCATTAGCATTTGTAGATAATACTTCTATTGGTGACGATTTATCATTACGTAAAAGTGGAACATTGGTATTTGATATGCCTGAAGATTGGGTTCTCGCTCAAGGCGATGCAGATTCGTCGGGCATATGGGATAGCTCAACTTGGGACAGTGCTCCACCTAGAGCGGATTCTACATCTGTTGACCCTGATACCCTTTGGGATTTTGATGGTTATGGCCTGATGATAGACATAGCTGTAGAAGGGGCCAATTTTGATACTACTGGCAATATTAAATATATTCTTCCTTTCGATAACACCCATTCTCAAGTTATAGAGATTGAAGACCCACAGCATGTATCTTTGAGTAATATAGCTATGGCACAAAGTATATCATGGAAAAGACAAGGTAAATATTATAGTGTTGAAGATAGGCTTGGTAGAGCTGAGATAAGAAAGATAGGAGTAGAGGGAGCAGGAAATATACGTATAGGTGGTATAGAGCTTAATAATGATAGTGATGGCTCTGCTTCTTATAAGAAAATACAGAATTACCAAGAAAAGAGTGTTCCAGTTTTTGTTGACGTAGAAAGAGAAGGAGGAGAATTTATACGGTTCTTTGGAAAAGTAGTTGCTATGAGCGAAGATAAGCCCACAGGCAAAATGAAGCCTAAGTGGGGAGCCGACATAGCAGTGTCTCATATTATTGAATTTGATTCAAGCGGAGTATGGGTTAGTGATACCCCCGTAGGACTCGGAGGATATATAGAAGATGAGCCACGCTATATCCCAACTACTGTACAACTATAGACATGGTTAATCAAAGTTATTGCAGCCCGAAATTACTTATAAACGGTATACCTTATAATAACATGAGTAGTTTTAATTTAAAATTTCCCGGTAGCAGTCAAATTAATAGTTTAGGTTTTAATCTTTCTTCTTTAGATATTAAAGAACAAGCCTTATATGGGAAACCAGTAGAGTTATTTTTAAATTATGGTTCTGAAGATGGTGTACCTATATTTAGAGGAGTTATTAGAGATATATCACCCACCACCAAAGGTGTTAAATTCTCTGCTCTAGATTCTCGTTCATTAATGGCAGGAACTAGTGCGGCACCATTAAACATAACAGATAATAACAATTACGATGGTTATACTTTAGGACAGTTTTTACAGAAGATTATACAAGAAGATTATATGAGTTATGAGTATGTTGATGATTTGGCAGCCGGAATACAGACAACAGAAACAATTGCTACAGGGGATGGAGTACAGGCCGCTGCTTCTCCACTTTTAACGTCTGGAGAGGAAGGCGATAATTCTGAAGTTGCCGGAGCTATTTTGCCGATACAGGGTCAAGCAGTTACTCTCAGTGATGGTTATAATACAGAAACATTTGAATTCTGCCCCGCCCTCGAAACTGTACAATCTGGACATATACCAGTATTGATTAGTACCAGTGGAAGCGGTAACACACCAACCAAAGCTACTATGGATAATTTATTAACTGCTATAGAAGCTAATTTACACATAGAGATGAATTGGAGCTCTGGAGAAGGCCCAAACGAGACTCCTTATATCATTAGACTTGATGGCGAACAAAAGATAGCTGGCACGATTGGTAATACAATTGTATCACAAAGTTTTTATTCACCAGCAGTCTGGCCTTATTTTGTTGATAACACTGCTCCCAAAGGAAACTATACTACGACTAATTTTTCTGGAGGCTCTGGTTCCGTTACTCATACGGGCACACTTTCATCTATACCTATTAAAAGAGGAACTATAGATATAAAGGTAGATAACAGGAATGCTGGAACCCCAGTATACGTTCAAAAGGGTAAGGACACTAAATTTGGTTCGTTTGGAGATGGAGGAGCTGAAACAACTTCCCCACACGCTACTACAGATACTTCACCACGCACTACAATATCTT
>Ga0187827_10003263_pt1 | contig 21104 bp, 10 predicted proteins | sample ETNtaG_39_FD_167969 | JGI IMG/M metagenome (GOLD analysis project Ga0187827, IMG submission 167969) | Marine microbial and viral communities from oxygen minimum zone, Eastern Pacific Ocean - ETNP2014_SV_150_PacBio MetaG (Illumina Assembly) | ecosystem: Environmental > Aquatic > Marine > Hypoxic... | reverse complement strand
AGAAGGTGGAGGAAGTACCCATCAGATTCCGCGTCTGGGATTTCTCGCTTCCCCGAGAGCCGTTCCTTCAGACAGCGGCGGAGCTGAGCACCAGTTGGATAAGAAGGTTCTACGCCAGCCACCCCGAGGCCAATCGCGGCAATCTTCCCTGGGAAGAAATCTACCTCAACTTCGTGAAGGCGCTCCTGGAGCATCGGCTCAGCCCATTCGCCCTGGGCCAGGACACCGGTCTTATCGTTCGCAAGAATGCCCGTGCTGCCGGCCAGATATGGGACTTCTCCCGCTTTGACAGGGCCATGGAGACGGCCATGGCACACGGCCTTACCCGATTCGCCGCCGGAACCGTTTTCAATAACGACCTGGCCAGTACCGAGCGTCAGCAAGAACTCATCGATCTTTACGCCCACCTGGTGCAGAAGGGATGGTTCGACCGCGCCTACTACTACGGTATCGACGAAGGCTCGGGCAATATCCCCACCACCTATGGCATCGCCAAAAAGCTCTTGCCCGGAGTGAGAACTCTGACCACGGTCACTCACAAAGATGACCGGCTGGAGAATGTCGTTGACATCTACGTCCCACGAACGGTGGATGACTGGGACGCCTACTATCGTCGAGGTGTGCCCGCGCGGCTTCGTGGTCTGGGAAAGGAGTACTGGGTCTACACTTCCGGGTATCCGGCGCCACCCGTGTGGCCGCAAGTCTACGTTGACTGTCCCGCGGTTGAGCAGCGGATCATCCCCTGGACCTGTGCACGCTGGGGCATAACCGGATATCTCAAGGTACCACTGACCTCGTGGTACCACATGGCAGGTGTACGCATGGATTATGAGAACGTGCGAACTCCGTGGGATGTGAATCCGGGAATCTACGGGGATTCGAACGGTGAGATCCTCATGCTTTATTGTGGGCCCGAAGGTCAAATGCTGCCCAGCATGCGACTGGCCGTCCTGAGGGACGGGATCGAGGACTACGACTACCACTCAATCCTCTCGCGCCACGTGGCAAAGCTCCGGGCGGCAGGGCTGCCGGAAACGCACAAGGTGTTAGCCAAGGCCGTAAAGGCCCTCGACCTCTCGGGCCTCATCATCAAGCCCTATCTTTACCCCAGACGGCCCTACATCGAAGGCCTCTTCAATCGCAGGCGGATGATTGCGCAGGCCATCGTTGCGGCGAAGGAGGCCCTGCACACTGTGGAAGATCCTGAACCAGCCCCACCTCCGTCGCGGCGAAGAGGCCCCCTTTGGCTCTCAGCCGTACAGGCAACCGTGAACAACGTGCGGCCCACCGCAGTGACCATCACCCTCGTGAATCAGTCGGACGGACCGCTGGCTGGTGCGATAAGGGCCACCGGGCCAGAGGGCTGGCAGATCCAGCCTTCCTCCTGGAAATTGCGGCTCGCCAAACGAGAGCTCAGACGGCTGCGGACCCTTGTCCGACTGGCGGAAGACGCGGAGCTCCCTCCGGACAGACCGGTCATCAAGTTGACCGCCAGAACCGCTGGCGAGACCCATGCGTATTCGGTACCTGTAACGGCTCAGTGCTGCCGGGGATACCTGACCATCGGGCCGTTCAAGCCAAAGCTGCTGGGAACTGCTGTGCGGCCACTACCGCCGGAAACGAAGATCGACCTCGAGGGAGAGTATCCGGGAGCATCAGGTAAAAATGTGGAATGGCGCGAACTCCTGCAGTCCGTAACCGAGTCTCGCATCGACTTTGACCGCCTCTACGGAACACCCCCAACCAAGTATGTCCCTCAGAACCCGAAGGAAAACTACGCCAACGTGGCCTTCGCTCTCTCCTTCGTTCATTCCCGGAAGGAAAAAGACCTCACACTACAACTCGATGGCCCCAATCGGATGAAAACCTGGCTCAACGGCAAACCTGTGTTCGGCGGAGCAGAGGATGAGTTCGCTGAACTTGACGAGGGCGAAGCAGGAGATGATCTGCTGGGAGTTGGTGACAGTGGCGCGGGTCCCGCGGGAACCGAAGTCGTTGGTCTGTCGCGCAAGGAGGTCCGCCTCGTGTCCGGCTGGAATACACTGCTGGTCAGGGTTGAAAAGTCAGTTGGCAAGGTGCCTGGAGACTGGTTCATCGCCCTGTCTCTCCTGGATGGCGAGGAACCCGCGCAGGGCTTGCTGTGGCGTCTGAGGCCGAAGCTCTGAGTACGCGGCCGACGCAGACGCTTTGGGGCGATCCACTTTTGCTCTTAATGCAGTACCGTTATCTCCGCCGTAGAGGACAGCCAGTCACCACAAACCTGTTCTTTCTGTTCGGTTCGCATCACACATGAGGCATAATCGCTTCGTGTATCAGACAATTTAGCTTCGAGACTATTTCATCATCTTGGCAGCATGTTCGCCTATCCAATCATCTGGCGCGAGATTCTGATTCCTGAAAAACGGGAACGGCTCTGGATGTACCAGGTCGGTTATGCCGGCCTGCTGAGCTTTATCTTCGCCCTGATCTGGCCGAAGAGCGGACAGGTGACGGCTATGTTTCTGGAGAGCAGTGCGACCGCATTCATCACCTGGATGCTCTGGATTCAGGCCGGGGTGCTGACGCTGATGTCGCCGCCGATGGTGGCCGCATCGATCACGATCGAACGTGAACAGAAAAGCCTCGACCTGCTGCTGCTTTCACCCATCAGCACTACCTCGATTGTCTTCACCAAGTGCCTGGTGGTGTTCTTCAACCTGGTGCTGATTGTGATGGGAGGCCTGCCGATTTTCCTGCTTGGCCTTTCCCTTGGTGGACTCTCTCTCGACCAGTTGGCCGGCTGTCTTATTGTGTTGATGGGGCTGGCGGCCCTGGGCTGCGCCGCGGGAGCGCTGAGCGGCGCGCTGTTTCATTCGACACTGGTCGCGATGCTGGGGGGGTACGTTGTCCTGGGTCTGGTGGTGGGGCTGATACCGCTGGGGCTGAGTTACTGGTTTCCATCGGCATGGCTGCTGGGCAGCCCGTTCGGCATGGTGCATTCGCTGCTGGGCGCGACCGCGTACTTTTCGATCAGGTCTGTCGGACCGCTGGTGAGTGTGGGGTGCTGGATGCTGTTGACAGCTTTCCTGATTCGCGGGGCTGCCTCTTTTCTGATCCGGGGCCCCAAAGGAGCAGCCGTTCGAAAACGGCGGAATCCTGAAGTGGCGCCGTTGAATACGTGGAGACAATTGAAGACGCGGGCAAGCGAGCTCATCGTGTGGCGGGAAATTCACGGCAAGCTGCCGAGCGTCACGCCAATGCCGATGATGCTGACCCTGGTGCTGTACGCCTCGGTCTTCATCATGAACCTGATTCTGAATCAACAACTGCTTGCGCCGCAAATGAACCTGGCTGCTTCGGTGGCCCTGAGCGTGACGATCATTGCTCTGGCACTGTTCATGAGCACTGTTTCGATGGTAAACGAAAGGCGCAACGGTGACCTCGACCTGCTGGTGATGACCGATATCGATGGGGGCCAGATCATCCGTGGCAAATTCAAGGGCCTGCTGATGACACTCGTTCCCATAATGGCGCTGCCCGTCCTGCAGGGCCTGCTCCGTCTGGACCTTTTGTCGCTGACCATTTCCGCGCTCATTCTCTACGCCATGCTGCCGCCCGCACTGCTGGCGGGGATCGAGGCCGGGTTACGGTCAGCGGATCTGCAGATGGCCTTTCAGTTCGTTTTGAAGAAGTGCACCTTGCTGCTGCTGGTTGTCTCGGCGAAATTCATTGCGTTCATTCTTGTCCCCGGGCTGTTCGCCTTCCTCATGCCGCCGCTCATCGTTCCTGCCCTGGTGTTCGTGTTTCTGCTCTTCAGATTTGCGAACGACTACATGCTCGGGCCGGTCATCGATGACCACCTGAGCTTGCAGATCACGAAAGGTGGATCAGACCTGGTGTGGCATGTGGAGGAATGGAAAGTGGATCGGGCCTCGATCGTCCTGGCAGCAATCACCTGGAGCGTAGCAGGCATCTTTGTGACGCTGACCTCCGGCAGATTGATCGGAGTGTTCTTCCTGTTCGTCCTTGGAACCGGTGTCGGGATTGCCGGGTTCGCCGGTCTGATGTGGCTGATGCGGTGGATGAAGGCAAAGCATGAACTACCGGACAGAATTGAGATGATGGAAGAGGGGAATGCTGGGTGAGGGAAGAGGGGAATGTCTGCTTGCCGGCCCTGTTTCTGATCCGAAGTGACGGTGAGCTGGTAATATTACAGGTCTCTCACTCTGGCGACCACAGCGGTAATGTCGTCAGCCTGAGGAGCACCCTCGCCAAAATCATCTACTGCATCCAGGACAGCAGCACTGATTTCCTCCGATGTTGCCTGGCAATGCCTCTGGACTACCTCAAAGACGCTCTCGAGACCGAAGAGGCCGCCATCTGGTGATTCGGCCTCGTGGACCCCATCAGTAATGAGGAGCACCATGTCATTGGGCTCGAGTGCTATTTCTTCGCTCAGGGAGTATTGGCATCCCCTTTCCAGGCCCAGAGGAAGACCTTCGCTCACCATAGTTTCTTTGACGTTCCCCTCATGGTTGAGGATGAAGCCCTCCTGCCCGGCACCACTGTACTGGATGGTGCCTCGCTGATGATCCAGAATGCCGAGAAACAGAGTCACAAACTGCGCGTCTGGAGATTCATCAAATAAAAGATCGTTGACGGCCCGCAGTACTTCGCCGAGGTCGGGCTGGTTGCGAGCCAACGCCCGAAGATAAGAGCTTGCTGCTGTCGAGAGAAGAGCCGGTCCGAAACCATGGCCTGAGGCATCGCCTACCACCAGAGCAAGCCGGCCATCTGGCAATCCTATGTAGTCGAAGAAGTCTCCACCTGTGGCTTCGGCAGGGGAGCATCTGCCCGCAATATCAAAACCGGCCAGCTTCGGGGATTCCTGCGGGAGCAGAGACTGTTGAATCTCTCTCGCGACGGCAAAACCCCTTTCCAACCGTTTGCGTTCGCTGATGTCGACAAGCGAGGCCAATACGAATAATTCCTTGCCAAGTTGAACAGGGCTCAAAGCGACCTCTACCGGAAACTCATTCGCATTCTTGCGCAATGCCGATAATTCTCGCCCATCACCCATTTCCCGGCGTTGGGCGCTGCTGAAAAATTCAGCAGCCTGTCTGGAGTGTGATTCACGGAACCGATGGGGCAACAGTATCTCAACGACTTCTCCAATCATTTCTTCGCGAGAATAACCGAATGTCTCTTCAGTCTGTGAGTTAACCAGGCTGATAACATTCTCTCGATTGACCAGAATCATCGCGGTCGGTGCCGCTTCAATTATTGAACTAAGTCGTTCCTCGGCTTCGATTCTTGGGCTGATGTCCCTCACCAGTCCAAGAATTAAGATACGGTCATCAAGAATGATCGGATTCAAGCCCACTTCGACGGCGAGCTCGGTGCCATCCTTCCGTCTGCCGAACAGATTATCACGAACGCCAATTGCTACGGCACGGGGCTCACGCATGAATCCTGCAACCTGAGCAGGATGAGTCGCGTGAAGGCGCTCCGGCAGCAGAATCTCAACAGGCTTGCCGAGGAGTTCACTTTTCGTCCAGCCAAAAAGATTCTCCAGTTCCTCGTTGGCATGTGTGATCTTGCCGTCACTGTCGACGAATAGAGCCCCATCGGGGGACGCGCCAAGAATGGCGTTGATCCACGTCTGGTCTCGAATGTCATGCATTGCTCCACCTCAATATGTCGATTGATTGGGTTCCTATCTCACCACTGTTTTTCTGATTGCTCATGATTCACTCGCCTCGGCCATGCCTGAGCGAATCGTGAGTCAGCAACATCACAGTGTCGCGGTAGTGTCCTATCGCACTGGGATCTCTGCGAGATCGGGGTCGCAGAGTCGCACCAGGATCCTTTTGGGGGGGGGTAAACGAACCGGAACTGAATTTGGCTTCAAGCACAAGCTCGAAGTTCCGGTTAAGGGAAATGTGTAAGACTAGTTCTTGATTGTCAAGTAATCGTCCAACCACTTTTGGATTTGAATCCTCGTCAGCCAAAAGCTAACAGCCTGATGTGGAAATGGAAGGAACTGAAGCGACTCTTCGCTGGAGCGCCGCTCTGAAGCGGCCGCTTCAGACCCGTCGCGGAGCTACGATACTACGGTTCCTCCAAGAATTTCAGCGCATTGAGTCCCAGGATCTTGTCAGCTTCGCCTTCCTTCAGAAAATCGGCCTCGCGGATGGACCGGATCAATTCCGGATATGGTTGATGACCAAGATAGGGCCAGTCCGTGCCCCACTGGATACGGTCCGCACCAATGCCCTTCACCATGATCTCCACGATCTTCAAGGCGGTCCAGTAGGGATATGGCTCGTCCTGCCGAATCATGTGCTGATAAGCGGCAAGATCACAGCTCAAGTTAGCATGGTCGCGAATGAGCCGAATAGGCTCTTCCAAACGGCCGTAGTGGATTTCGCCGCCCTCGAGCAGCTTCGGGGTACCATAGTGGGCGAGCTGGATCTTCACGTCTGGGAAATCTGCTACCAGAGTCTCCATACCCGCCACATATTTCGTGTAAGTCTCAAACTTTCCATGCACGCTGGGGCTGAACCACGAATTACCAGCATACCACCACGACAGGTCGATGATGCATGGCTTGTTCCGTTCGCGAAGTAGTTCGAAGATGGGACGCCACGCGGGATTACCCATTTCCGTATCGACGAAAAGCGGCAAGAGCTTCAGACCCAGCGCGCCCAAATCAAGTGCATCCGCTGCTCGCTCAACATAGCCTGGCACGCGGGGGTCGATGGAATCCGCAAACCAGATGAAACGGTCGGGATGCTCCTGCCAGACCTGGACGAAGTATTCAACGGTAAGGTAATGCTGAAACACAGCAAGCATGTGGTCTCGCTTTTCCGGCGGGTAGTGGGCCATCACATCGACGGGCGTATAGCTGATCAGAATCGTCTTTTCGATTCCGGCTGCATCCATCTGACTAAGGAGGTCCGGCGCGCTTGCGCCCCATTTTGTGCCAGGCCAGAGCGGAAAATTCTCCTCCGATCCTCCCACATTGGCGTTAAAGACGTGGGTGTGTGCATCGATGATCATGATATTTGTCTGGCAGCTATACAAAAACCTGTTCACAAACCCGAAGGAAGTTCTTCCCTAATACTTTCTGCACGTCCAATGCGGAAAAACCTCTTTCAACCATGCACTCCGTGATTCGGGGCATTTCACTCATGTCGGGAATGGCCCATTCCAGTTCGGTAGTGCCCTGCGCCACTTGAAGGTCGCGCCAGGCACCTTCCGTCGGAAAAAAATCAGCTCCAAGCGCGACGTGGTCAATCCCAGCGATTTCTGCAATGTATTCAATCTGACGGACAACATCTTCAGGCCCCGGGGATGGGCCGAGATACGTCGTATAGAAATGAACACCCAACAGTCCTCCCGTCGCTGCGAGGGCCTGAATCTGCTCGTCTTCAAGATCCTCTGTCACCCCACAGGCCGTACCATGCGAGACAATTACGGGGCGTTCTGAGACCTCCATGACCTCGTAGAAAGCTTGCTGAGGTATGTGTGTCACGTCCACGATAATCCCGAGTCTCGCACATTCTGAAATGACATTTAGGCCGAAGCCGCTGAGGTGCCCGTCCGGCACGAGTTCGTTTGGCGTGTCCCAAGTCAATTGTAACTCACGCAGTCCCAGACGGTGAAACAACCGCAGAGGCTTGACGCTCCCTTCCAGCCAGTGCGCTCCTTCTGTGCCGAGAAGGATTGCCACCCCGCCTTCTTCAAATGCCGCTTGAATATCCGTTACAGTTTTCGCAAGTTTACAGCGTCCAAGGTTGGCCTCAATCTCATCCAGAGCGTTCTCCATGCCTTCAACCGCCAATCGGAGCCACCCATCCTTTCTGTCTCTCGATGCCTTCAGTCCTGAATTCACGTCCACATCGATAGAAACCTGGTAAACCTTGGCTGTTACCCCTCCCGCAAGCATCAGCGGTATATCGCTCGCGATGGGACGGTGACAGTGTGTCACCACGACCAGAGACCCCTGATGCAATTGGGAGGCGAGCTTCATTCTGCAATCCGTAGCCGCTCAACAAAACTGTCTGCAGGCCGCAGGGCGACCGGCCAATGTTGATGCTTATATCCAGATAAGCCAAAAGCAACAAGAATGATAGTCGGCAAAGGCATGTTCACGTGTGCATGCGCGCTCCGCTGCCGCAGATAATGAAGGGCTCGAATAAGGCCGGGGGTGCCTTGGGGCGGCCACCATTTGCCAAACAGCCAGGATCTTAGCGTCACCTACAATCCCAGGGATTCTACGATAGACTCCAGCGAAATTTCCTGTCAGCGATGGGCACCGCAAAACAAGCAACCAATGGAGAAGCAGTATGGCTTTGCGAATACGATCGATACTGTTTGGGTTTCTTCTGCCGCATCTGCCTGTTGTGGAAGCCGAGCCGGACCGTGTTGTCAATGTCCGCAGTTTCAAGAATCTGGTGAAAGGAAAGGACTGGTCTGCTGCTATCCAGGCGGCTATCGATTCTGTGAATCGTGAGAATGGCTATGAGGCCGGGGGCACCGTTCTCTTTCCTGCCGGCTCTTACCAGATTGATCGTTCCATTGTGCTCGGCGAGAAGCCTGCACACTGGGGGCTCCATCTCCTCGGGTACGGTGCAACGATTATCGGCTCGAAGGCGTTGGATAAGCAGCACCTGATCAATCCGGAGCCGGAGGAAAAGGACAAAGGCGTGCCGATTCTGGTTCTCAAAGACCCGAGGGGAAACGAAGGCGCGAGCTATTGCATTGAAGGGCTGCGTCTGAAACGGGAGCAGAGGTCAGCGGGCGTGGGAATCTCCGTGCCCTGGAAGGAAGTTCCGAAGAACGTCTCTTTTCGCAATCTGAAGATTCACGATCAGAAAGTTGGCGTGCACATCAAATATGCCTGGCAGTTCAGCTTCCAGGACTGCCTGTTCCGCGGCAACGACACCGGCATGATTCTGCAAAGCCACGGTAACAACGTGGGCATCGTTAACTGCATCTTTCGCCGCCAGAACTATGACGGCTTAGTTATCGGACCAGACCGCGGACAGTGGGGCTCAAATGGTTACCACATCTCCGGATGGATTTTCGAATCGAACAAAGGATACGGAATCCTGCTGCGCAGCGCGGCGCAGGTGAAAGTTTCGGGCAATTATTTCGAAGCAAACGGCAACAGCGTGGGCGTATTCACGCCCTACGGCGAGGTCAGCATCGATACGAACCTGTTCTGGGGCCACTATGGCCACGGTTGGCAGCGCGGCCCCTACGCCGACCAGGCACAGGTCGTTCTGTCAGGCACGGGCCGTGTGCAACTCCGCAATAATAAGTATGCGGGATCCAAAGCCCTGTTCCGCCGCAAGGAGGGGAAGAATCTCTGGGAGTATGTGCCCTTTCCTAAGGGTCCTTCAGGCGTCCCCAATGACAAAGTGAAGAAACCGAAGCGTGAGAAAGGCTTTGAGTATGAGGAGCGTCTGAGCGGGATCTTCATCGCCGGCGGGCTGAGCAGAGGTCTTGTGTTCGATACGTTGCCGGCCGTGCACCACAAGGCCCTGAGTTCTGAAGTTCGAGCGGCGGCTCACACTGGTCTGAGCTACTACGAATATGATCTGCTGACCAACACTTTCGCCGAGAAGTCTCTCATCAAGGAGACGGCGGAAGAAATTTCAAAGAGAGAGGAACGTACCCGGGAAGCTTTCCTGGAACGGCTTGAATCTGCCCAAACTGTCGATGACAGAGCGTGGACACGAGTGAAGATCGGCCACACGTGGTTTTTGGAAAAGGAATACGGCAAGGCCCGTGATGAATACCGAAAAGCGTTGAAGATTCCTCCACCAGTCAACGGTCACCTGCGCGCCGCAATCACAATGGAGATAGCGAAAAGCTACATGAAAGAAGGGAACTACAAAGAGGCGGTAAATTCCTACACCCATGCATTGAAAATCGGCCCGGGAGGATGGCGTCTCCCACTCGCTCGCAGTGAACTCGAGAAGGCGAAGAAACTGGCCCGACAGGCGGATTGACGTGGTTTCAGGTATCCGTACGAATGCTCGTGGAATGTTGGAATGATAGAACTCCATCACTCCAACATTTCATCTCTCCAAAGTTACTAGAACTGTATATGTCCCGAGCTCCCCATCACCCCATCACTCCATCATTCCACGATTCCATCACACCAACACTGATACTGCTGGGCATGGCGCTGTGCGCCGCTGGCCAGGCTGACCAGGAACTTGCTCGCTCTATTCTGCTTGAGACAAAAGTCACGGGTGGGCTCGTCGTGCACGTGGGGTGTGGTGACGGCCAACTGACCGCGGCGCTCGGAGCGGGGGAGAATCTTCTGGTACAGGGGCTGGATTCCGATCCAGGAAACGTTCGCAAGGCGCGGGCCCATATTCGTTCTACGGGACGCTACGGCAAAGTCTCGGCAGATTTATGGACGGGAGGCCGCTTACCTTATACCGACAACCTGGTCAACCTGATCGTGGCGCAGGGCCTCGTGAAACTGGCTAATGATGAAATCAATCGCGTCCTTGCGCCGAACGGGGTGGCCTATGTGCAGAGGGGAGGCAAGTGGACGAAGACGGTTAAGCCCTGGCCGGATAACATCGATGAATGGACCCACTATCTGCACGGCCCGGACGGCAATCCCGTGGCTCGTGACCGGGTGGTCGGTCCGCCGAAGCATTACCAGTGGGTAGCCGGTCCGAGGTGGATGAAGTCCCACGATTCCGATTCAAGCATCAGTGCGATGGTGACTGCGAAGGGCCGTATCTTCTACATCGTCGATGAAGGGCCGATTGGCCTGGCTGGAAACAATCCTCTACCTGACAGGTGGTTTCTTGCGGCCCGGGACGCGTTCAATGGGGTCCCGCTCTGGAAAGTGCCCATGAAAAACTGGGGCTGGCGCGAGTGGAAGGGAAGCTGGTTCAAGAGCAGGATGGGAAGCATGCCGGTCAACCTCGCCCGAAGGCTGGTCGCGGCCGGCAACCGGGTTTACGTCACCCTCGGCTATCGTTCCGCAGTCTCGCAGATCGATGCTGCCACCGGCAAAGTGCTGCAAACCTACAAAGGGACGGAGGGCACGAACGAGATCGCCTTTCAGGACGGCACGCTCGTCCTTTCGGTCAACCAGGGCGGCAAACTGAAGGCCACTGCCATCCGGGCAGAATCGGGGGAAGTCCTGTGGTCGACGGGACAGGACTACCGCGGCTCGACCAACGAAACAATCAAGTGGAAGGCGCGGCACGGTGAAATTGAGCCGGCTAAACTGGATGCCGCCCTGAATCTGTCTGTCGATGGCAAGACGGTGTGCCTATTTGACGGGCCCCACATCGTTGGCCTGGAATTCAAGACCGGCAAAGAGAAGTGGAAGACACTGATCGACGATGCCAGGATGAGCCTGATGGTCGGCACGCTCATTCTCTGCGGCGATGCCGTGGTCTACGCCAGTGCCAGGAAGATGGTAAGCCTTTCGACGGAGACCGGGAAGAAGCTCTGGGAAGCGCCCCGGCAGGGCCTGGGATTTTATTCGTGGAAGGATGTCTTCGTCATTCGCGGCCTCGTCTGGACCTGGGGCGCGGAATCGGAAAGAAAGGAATACGGCATCAATCCCAGTACGAAAAGGCCGATGCGATCCAGTTGGCCACTCTTCGTCAAAGGATTTGACCCGGTGACTGGCGAGATGAAGAAGAAGGTCTCTCTGGGCGGGCTCTTCAGTGCCCCGCACCATCACCGGTGCTATCGAAACCGGGCCACCGAGCGTTACATCCTGGCCAGCCGGCGCGGCACTGAATACATCGACCTAGAGGAAGGCCAGCATACAGTTCACAACTGGGTTCGCGGGATCTGCCACTTGGGCATGTTCCCGGCCAACGGGCTGCAGTACGCACCGCCGCACCCGTGCATGTGCTACATCAGCGAGAAACTCAGCAGCTTCAACGCGCTGGCTCCCGCAAGACTGAATTCAGAGGGCAGAAGCCAGAGAGCAGGAACAAGACTTTTGAAGGGCCCGGCATACTCCTCTGACCTCCGGACTCCGACTTCTGGCACGGATTGGCCGACGTTCCGCCACGATGGGATGCGCTCTGCATCCACACTGGCCAGGCTTCCGGAAAAGTATCGGCCCCTCTGGGAAGTCCGGCTCGGCTCAAAAGTATCTCCGTCGATCGCTGCCGAGGGGAAGGCTTTCGTTTCATTGATTGACGAGCATCACGTCGTCGCGCTGGCGGGCTCCACGGGAAAGAAGCTCTGGGAGTTTGCCGCTGGAGCGCGTGTGGATTCACCGCCCACTTATTACCGGGGCAAGGTTCTCTTTGGCTCGCGTGACGGATGGGTCTATTGCCTGAGGGCCGAAGACGGAGAGCTTGCCTGGCGTTTCCGCGCCGCGCCCGAAGACCTGCGAATCGGCGCATTCGATCAGATTGAATCCGCCTGGCCCGTCAACGGCAGCATCCTCATTCACAAGGGCCTCGCCTGTTTTGCCGCGGGGCGGTCATCCCATTTGGACGGCGGGATCGATCTCTTTGCCCTCGATCCCGCTACAGGCAAAGTCATTCACCAGAATCATCTCGAAGGGCCAGAATTTGACCTCGAAAACTACTCGGACAATTTCAAACTGCCCCAGGGCTCGTTGACTGATGTCCTCCAGAGCGACGGCGAGAACATATTCATGAGGCAGTTGCGATTCGACGGCAAGCTTCAATTACAGAAGGGCGCCGGCCCCGCGATTCTGCCGAGGGGCGGCTTCCTGGACGATACCTACTTCAAACGAGCTACCTGGACCATGGGAAGCGGCCCCAAAAAAGCCTGGGGACACCTCGCTGCCATGGACGACCGTTCCGTCTATTCGGTCCGCATGTACGTCAAGCCCAGGGGGCTCGATCCCAACAATTATTTTGTCCCCGGCAAGGGAGGCTACTTCCTGGTCGCCGGCAGTGAGGCCCGGCTCACCTGCGTCGGGTTTGAGAACTCGGAAACCATCCACTGCGACGGCAAACCCTTTACGGTCGAGGCATGGATCAAAGCTGAACACCCGGACGGCACCGTCCTTGCCAAAGGCGGATCGGCCAGCGGCTACGCCCTCTACCTGAAAGAAGGAAGACCTCATTTCGGCATTCGCGTCAGAGAGAAAGTCACCGCGGCGACTTCCACGGAGATCGTGGTTGGGAAATGGGTTCACCTGGCAGGGGTGATGACCGCGAAAAAAGAGCTTCGGATTTACATTGACGGCAAACTGTCAGGCTCCGCCGCATCGCCGTCCTTCGTTTCCAAGTCCGGCCAGGCCATGGAAATCGGCGCCGACATCAGCACAGGTGCCGGCGATTACGAATCGCCCTTCGCATTCACCGGCACAATCGACGAAGTGAGCCTCTATCACCGGGCCCTCTCCGCGGACGAAATAAAAAGTCATTCTGCCCAACCGGAAGCCGCACTGGCAAAAGATGCGGCCCGGATACTCCACTGTTCTTTCGACAAAGGCGACGCGGCGGATCAGTCGGGTAAAGAAAACCACGGCACCATAAAGAACGCACAGCCAGCCCCGGGCAAAGTGGGCAAAGGCATGCGTTTCGATGGCCTCGGCCGCCCGGGCTGGAACACCCGCATCCCGGTCCGGGTCCGAGCCATGGTCGCCGGTCAGGATTTCCTCATCATCGCCGGCCCGCCGGATATCGTCGACCCCAAGGATCCGCTCGGCGCCTTCGAGGACCGAAAAGGCGGCCAGCTCTGGACCGTCTCCGCCTCCACCGGCGAGAAGCTATCAGAACTGAAACTCAAATCCTCACCCGTCTTCAACGGCCTGGCCGCGACGGAAGGCCGACTCTATCTGACCACCGAAGCAGGCACCCTGGTCTGCCTGGGGGATGCGGTGGAGTAGATTTTCTCGTCGGAAGTTCTGCGGGATGTGCGTGCACGTCTTAATCTTGCTTCTCATCCACACTTTTCTTTTTCCGCCTTCTAACCTTCAGTTTTTGTCTATCCTTCTCTTTGAAAAACCATCAAGAACCTGGAACGAGTCGGCTGAATCGGAAGAAAGTTGAAAAGGCGGCAGAGAAGAAGGAGAGATTAAAAGCATGATTAAAAGTGAGAATAGCACGTAGCCACGGACCGCAAGCTGGAAGAAGCCTATTCTACGAAGTGTCCTGCGAGGCAGCTTTTTGCCCCGCAAACGGTTCGCACACCCGATAAAAAGTAAGAGCTGAAACTCTTCGGTTGCGGCCAACGGTTGCTGTAGAAGTCTCGCAGAGAACCGCTCCTGCCCTGGCCCCGGGGCTAGCGGCCCATCGCTTCTTTGAACCTGGCGGGGTTGCCCAGGTAATAGAGTTTTGTCGAGTAGGGGTCGATATCCAATTGGATCGTGTCGGTGTCCTCCCCCGCGGTCTCGTCGGTGAAGACGTCGTGAACTGTTGTCCTGGAGGGCAGGCGCAGATCTCCCGTGGCCCTTTCCTTTCCCGTGTGCAGGGCGACGAAGTGCCGGCCGGCGAAAAGAATCTCGTTCGAATCTCGATAAATGTGTACGCCGGCGAAGCGCGCGATGTTGCGCATCAGTTCCGGTGTGAGATAGGGGACCGCCGCATATACGGAGTTCCACTTCGTCTTGCCCAATCTGCGAATAGTTCGCACGCACAGGGCTGCCATATCTTCCCGCACCTTGCCCTCGAGTAACCAGTGTCCCAGCACGTGGGTGCCCCTGCCCGCAGCCTTTGGGTCCACGTAGATGATCGGCCAGACTTCGTTTCCGAAACGCGCCCAGGTGCCTCCCGGTGGGAAAGGAACTGCCGCGAGTTCCAGGCCATCGGGCAGACCGGCAGTCACCGGATGGTCTGTGCTGGACAGGCGATAAGTCTGAGCCGCTTTACGCTCGAGCCACTTGATGCCGGGTATGCCCGTGACATTCGATACGTGATCGGGAGAGAGTTTCTTTCCCACTTGAGACAGGCCCGGCGCCCACAGCCAGACGAGAGTACGTCCGCGGTTCTTGCAGAGCTCCAGCCATCCCCGCTCTTCCGCGCTGAGGTAGAAGGGATTCAGGAATAGGCACATCTTGTATTGGCGCAGGAGACCGCTTTTTTTCAATCGTGGGATGTCCGCCAGATTGTAGAGGTCGTAGGGCGCGCCCACGCGCTGCATCCCGTTTACGAGGGTCAGCCGCCCAATGGTGATATTCACCTGAGGCGTGGGCGTGAAGATGTCCTGGGCAGTGAGCGAGTTCCCGTGGTAGAAAACTGCTATCTGCGCGGAGGGCCCGCGATTGGGCAGCGTCAGCGCGTAGTCGTAGACCTTTTTGATATGTCTGGCGAAGTTCGCGATGGCGGGATCGATGAACCATTCCCGCGCCCCGCTTCCACCCTGGCCTTGTGCGAATTCGTAGTACCACCATCCGACGCCTCGGGTGATTGCGGCCGCGGCATCTCTCTTGAAGACCTCGATGGTCTCCCGGCGGCTGAAGGTCTTTGGCATGTGTTCGGCCAGGTAGGTGCGAGAGTCCTGCTCGTAAATCCAGAGCTTGTTGTGCAGGCGAAGGCTGTCGACGATGTTGTGGCCCCAGAACGGCCCGCCGGCCCGGCGCGCACTGTTGTATTCGCTGGGGCTGACGTAGAAATCCAAATGCGGCGTGCGGCAGGCCCGGGCAACGGCCGTGTGACCGTGAAACCCCGGCACGGACGTAAAGAGTTGGGGGATCGCATAGCCGTAGTAGCACCCGGTGATGAGCCGGCCGCCCGATGCAGTCTTGGCCGCCCGGCCCCACGCGGCGAAAGTGTCTATCATCGCCTCGGAATAACATTGGTAGTAATCCGACGGCAACGTGCCCACGCCGGGCTCAAGTGGGTCCCGGAGCGAGCCATGCCCCTCCGGCTTGTATGCCCAGACCAGTGCGTCGCACACTTTTTCCCGGTCGAAGCGGGCAGGCTCCAGGATGTCATCGAAGCGGATGTCCTTCTGCTGCCAGGCTTGCTGGAGCGCGCGTTCGGTTTTGTATCTGGATTTAAGAAAATCGCGAAAAGTGCGACGAGCGGCCATGGAAAAATCACCGGCATCCCATTGTTCGCGAGGCTTCGCATCGTAGCGTCCCTGCTCATTGATAAACGCATTTCGTTCGTTGCCGCCCCAGTAATTTTCACCCGCACGCCCTGCGAGGAAGCAGAGGCCGATGACGTTGGACGCGTATGGCTGCGCAGACATGTGTTTCACCAGACGGCTGACGGCCCTGCCGCCATCGCGCCGCCAGGCCTGCGACATGAAAGTCGGCCGCACCTGGCCCCGATCCGGCACGAACAGACTGAGGGGTACCACAAGCTGCCCACGGCCTCCCAGCATCTGTTCGGACGGCCGGTCGAAGAGCCATTGCGGGTTTGGGTCCATCCAGACCGCGGGGAGCAGCTTCACTTCCGGGTCCACACCGACTGCGGCAGACAGCAATCGATCCACCTGCGCGAGCCACCACGGATAGAACTCTTCTTCTTCGCCCGGCGCACAGATTGGCGAGCCCTGGAGAATCGGCCGGAACAGCTTTACGCCCGTCGCAGCATACTCGCTGTAACGCCGGTAGTTGCCGTAAGACGATGACCAGAGGATGGGCGGCACTGGCTTGCCGTTTATGTGAAGCGTGGGATTTCCCTCGACCGTGCGGATTTCGCATCGTGGAAATCCGCTGCCGGAGGGCGCCGCACTTTCGCCACGATCTACCTGTAGTGTGAAGTGCACACCGTAGAAGTCGGCCGTCAACGCTGGCAAGTCGGTCAGAAGCCCTGCAGCTCCCTCTTTAGCGCTGACGAGCAGCGTGGCCGGCGTATGAGTTGGCGCATAGTCAGGCACCGGCACGGCAAGCGACACGGTATGCTTCCCTGCTTTCCACTGGCTTGTCTTGACCTCCTCCGAGCGGAGATAGGCGCCCCACAGTTCAAAGTCATGGTTGCGCCAGAAGGAAGGCTGCCCCAGGCGGAGCACGACCGCGTAGTCTCTGCTGACCGCGGCGGCACACTCAAAAGTAATGCTGACGTCGACAGTCTTGCCTGGCTTGACTGGCCGGGGGGCAACCTTCAGCTCGACTATCTTGAGCGTGTCCTCCGGGGCAACCGTCGGTCGCGGGACATTCCACGGCCAGTGCCATCGGGTGTTTGGCCACGTCCTCACACGGCAGGGAGTCCAACGGTTGTCGCTCAAGCCGGGTCTGCGCCAATCGCCGACTTTGCCCTGGTCCTCCTGCCCCAGCCACTTCCCGTCAGTGATGATGACCATACGGGTGCCGTCCTTTCGTCTGATCACCAGCTCTGCCAGGAGTCCGTGGCTGCCCACTTCGTAGAGATCATCAACGACCGCGGCCAGGACGTTTTCACCCTTGACCAGCCAATCAGCCGGAATTTTCTTGACCTTGGCCTGGCGCAGGGAGCCGCCATGGTAGCTGGCGTGCTTCATGGCCGGGCGGTTGTTGATCCACAGTTGGTTCAGCCGATCGTAAGCACACGCGAGAAGCCAGACCTCCGATATCTGGTCCGGGTCATCGAGGTTGAAACTGCGGCGCAAGTAACGCCTGAGCGGTTCGCGGTGAGGGATATACAACGAAGGCTCGGACCATATCCATCTGGCCTGCCAACGGGGGGACCACTCAATCGGCAGCACAGTTTCAGGCCCCATCACTCGAAACTCGCTGATGGCCACCTGTCCGGACGGAGCCGACTTGATCAAGAGGCGCACGGCTCGGGTCTTTACCGGCTCCTTCAGTTCATGTCTTATCTCACGATCGAGAGGGACCGTGGAAGCATCGCCCCCTGCCACCTCCTTCCACTCGCCGTCGTGCAGCACTTCAATCACGTATCTGCCAACGCTTCCGGCTTCTTTGAACGGGCAACCAGGAAAGTGACGGATGACCACCTCCCGGACCTCGACCGCCGCACGCCATTCCACCCTCAGCCATACCGGCAGTCTCCCCTTCTCAGAAACCCATCCGGTTCCGGGCTTGCCATCGCATGCCTTCTGAGCAGAGAAATTGAGATTCGCCGCGGAGGCCAGCGCGGTCGCCATCCCGCCCGAATTGCGGAGCGACAGGTTGACGTTCTCCTGCTCGCCCTGAACGTGACAGACTGGTATGAGGATCAGAGAGAGCCAGAGCTTTTTCATGGGTGAGAGCATAGATGGACGGGTATTATCCGAAAACTCATATTGCCAGAATGCTCTTCGTGCGCGAAACCCTTTCCACTGTGCCCCGTCCAATCTATACTTGACTCTGATCGCTATGTTTCCCTGACTCCGCTGAGAATGGATGGCTTTGCGGGCAACCACTTCAGAATACAAATGAGTAGATTCCTGAAACAGAACCTGGCAGCGTCTCTTGTCCTTTTGCTGCTCGCCGAATTTGGACTTGCCGATCCCTGCGGGATGGTCCCTCCGGTCAACCTGACGCCAGGAGCTCCCCAACTTACTCGCATCGGTGACCAGATGACCTTCGTCTCCTACCGCAACGGAATCGAGGACATCGTGCTGCGTCCCGGTTTCAAGGGCAGTGTCACCGATTTTGGGATGTTGATTCCTTTCCCTGTGTCACCCGCACTGCGTAAAGTCTCTGATGACATCTTCCACCACATCAAGAAGGCTATTGACCCGCCTGAGGTGGTCATCAATCTTGCCGTGAAGAAGATAGCGGAAGGGCGCCGGCGGCAGTTGCAGAATAAGGACCAGCTTGTGTACCACGGGCAGGTCAAAGTCTTGAAGGAAGAAGCGGTCGGCATGTATCAGATTGCGGTGTTGGAAGCATCCAACCCACAGGCACTCAAATTCTGGATGAAAGCCCACGGCTACATTTATCCGAAAGGGATGGACGTCCCCTGCATGGATTACATCAAACTCGGATGGTGTTTCGTGGCGGTGAAATCCACTGTTGGCAGCAAGGCCGCTGTCGAGGCAAAGCCGGGCATGCGAAAGGCCAATCCTGATCTTCCAGATGACTCGTCATTCGAAGGCGCTGTCCAGGCCATGGGATTCCGATTCCGCACGGATAATCCCGTCGTCCCGATGCGCCTCTCGGCCTACAACGAAGGCAAGCTGCACAACATTGTATACGTGTTCAGCGATCGGCCGATGAAGTTTGATCAGCTTCGGCCCAAATTCATCAAGCGCCAGATCTCCGGCGACCAGCTCCTCAAGAACATGACGGAGCCGTTGAAGGTGAAAGTGATCGGCGGAACTCTCGAGCAGGCGGAGAAGTGGGGATATTTGAGCCGGCCTCAGTACAGTCGCGACCCGGCCCCGCATAACGGAAACGCGCTCGATCTGTTTTCCGCTGACTTGATGTCGGCCAGCCAGGACCGTCTTTCACATCCATTCGAGGAAAGGGAAAAAGAGCTTCTTAAAGTGGGTGAACGCCTCGGCCTGCGCGGCAAGGAGGTCGACGAGCAGATCGGAAAGATTATCCGCAAGGAACGGCGCAAGGGACTCGATGAGGTGAAACAGGAGTTCAGCAAAATGACACTGACAGTTATCGAAGGAGATTTCCCCGCGATGTGATCGCAAAGGAGAACTTGACCTTGTCGGCCATCAAGCCAGGGGAACCCGATAACTGAAAGCCTCGCAAGAAAGGCGTTCATGCACCAGACCAGGAAGAGAACCATGCCAATCTCACGTCTTTTAACGGCGGCCATTCTGACCCTCCTCGGCCCACACATGGCATTTGCCGATCCCTGCGGGATGGTACCGCCAGTACAGCTCACGCCCGGCGCTCCCCAACTGACCCGGGTCGGTGACCAGATCACTTACGTTTTTTTCAAGACGGCATTGAAGACATCGTCCTGCGTCCGGGCTTTAAGGGCTCCGTAACCAACTTCGGCATGCTCATCCCGTTCCCGGCCGTTCCATCTCTCCGAAAAGTCTCCGACGACATTTTCAGTCACATCAAAAAGGCCATCGATCCGCCTGTCATTCAGATCGCGCTGGAGGTCGCTGAAGAAGAGTCAGATAAAAGCGAGGATATGAGTGACGAGCTCCGCTTCGGCACGGTCAAGGTACTCAAAGAGGAAGCCGTCGGGATGTACCAGATTGCCGTCCTCGAAGCGTCGAACCCTAAGGCTCTCGAGCATTGGATGACCACCCACGGCTACATCTATCCAACAGGAATGGACAGGCCCTGCATGGATTACATCAAGGCCGGTTGGTGCTTCGTGGCTGTGAAGGCCAACATCGGAAGCCAGGCCGCGGTCAAGCCCAGGCCAGGCATGCGCAAGGCCGACCCGAAGCTGCCGGCCGACGCCGGTTTCGAAGGCGCCGTACAGGCAATGGGTTTCCGTTTCAGAATTAAAAGACCGGTCGTGCCCATGCGCCTTTCCGCCTTCAACGAGGGCAAGCTCTTCAATCGCGTCTATTACCTCAGCGACCAGCCCGTCCGCATCGAACAGTTGCCCAGGGAATTCGTGAAGCGACAGATCCCCGGCGAACAGCTTCTCAAGAACATGACTCAGCCCTTGAAAATAAAAGTGATCGGCGGAACTCTGAAAGATGCGGAGAGGTGGGGGATGCTGAAGCAACCGCAATACAGCCGCGACCCAGCCCGGCACAACGGCCACGCCCTCGACGTAATATCTGCCGACCTCCTGGCCGTAGCCAACAACAGGCTGACGCACCCTTTCGAAGAGCGGGAAAAGGAACTTCTTCGCATTGGCGAACGGCTCGGCCTGCGTGGGCAGGAAGTAGACGACCGGATCGGCGAAGTCATCACCACGGAGCGAAAAAAGGCCGCGGCAGATACTCTGAAAAAACTGAAAAAGATGACCCTGACCGTCATCGAAGGCGACTTCCCCAAAGAGGTCATCGCCGAGAAGAACCTGACCTTCGCGAACGACTGACGCTCGAGAGAAAGGAACCTAAGGCTGCCTTGCGTCCGCAACCTGGGCACACCAGCGAGACGCCGGCGCACCCAGCAAGCACTCCAACATCTTCGCACGACGCGGAGAGGTCATAGAGTCAAACTCTGAAAATCTTGAATCCTATTCGTCTGTCCCCATTCGTCTGTCCACTCATACGTGACAGCAATTGCCAACGCGCAATTACTTCAACTCTTCCAGCAACTCGCCGATTTCTATACGCACATCATCGGCGACTGTGCGGTCTTTGGTTGCCCGCCAGCCGAGTTCTGTCGC
>Ga0187827_10003258_pt1 | contig 21113 bp, 23 predicted proteins | sample ETNtaG_39_FD_167969 | JGI IMG/M metagenome (GOLD analysis project Ga0187827, IMG submission 167969) | Marine microbial and viral communities from oxygen minimum zone, Eastern Pacific Ocean - ETNP2014_SV_150_PacBio MetaG (Illumina Assembly) | ecosystem: Environmental > Aquatic > Marine > Hypoxic... | reverse complement strand
GCTCGTTATTGATCTAATAAAATAAAATGGAATTCTTTACTAAATTTCCTGTTATGGAACGAGTTTCTCTTATGGAGCTTAAAAAAGGAATTGATTTAAGTTTTAGATTATTTTCTCGAAAATATGGTGATGCCATAGAAAATTTTTTTGATCCATTATTATTTTTTTTAGTATGGTTGGAAAAATTATTATTAACAACACCTTGGCCAATAATAATTTTAGCTATAGCTATATTGGCTTGGTTTGGTTCTAGAAGTTGGAAATTGGTAGTTGGAAGTTCAATAGCATTTATGCTTATTGGATACTTTGGTATGTGGAATGATTGTATGGCAACAGTCGCTATTATCACTGTATGCACTATTATATGTATAGCTGTAGGAATTCCAATCGGTGTTGTTATGTCAAAGTCTGATAGAGTTGAAAGAGCTATTATACCGGTTCTGGATATGATGCAAACTATTCCTAGTTTTGTTTATTTAGTTCCAATTTTAATGCTTCTAGGTATAGGTAAAGTACCAGGTTTAATCGCAGTTTGTATTTATGCTCTTCCTCCTGTTGTTAGGTTAACAAATTTAGGTATAAGGGAAGTTGATAAAGAAACACTAGAGGCATGCGATTCCTATGGAGCAACTCCTTTTCAAAAATTAACAACTGTTCAAATACCTCTGTCTCTTCCAACTATTTTTGCTGGTGTTAACCAGACAATTATGATGGCTTTAGCAATGGTAGTAATTGCATCCATGATAGGAGTTAAAGGTTTAGGGGTACCAATATTAAGGGCAATATCAAATCAATACCTGGCCTTAGGATTATTGAATGGTTTAGCCATAGTAGCTTTGGCGATAATATTTGATAGAATTACTCAAGAATATGGTCGAAGAATTCAAAAACACCGAGGGCAAAAAAAATAGGTCCATACCCATTTCAGTTTAATTTAAACACCGATTTTTCTAGACAGTTTTTTTAAAATAAATAAAGATCTGAAAATGAATTTTTCTTTAGAAATAGGACCTCATACCGATATAGATAATTTGCCTGCAATTAAAGATACTTATATTACTCTACTGCCTGGTGGAGACTATGTAGAAACAACCAAAAAAGCTGGTGATTTGACTAAAAAGGGATTTAATCCAGTGCCTCATTTTCCAGCAAGAGCAATTGAAAATGAAACACAGCTAAAAGAATATGTTTCAAGATGTAAAGATGTAGGGGTAAAACAAGCTTTAGTTATTGGAGGAAGTCGAGAACCTGTCGGAGATTTTGATAGCTCAATTCAGCTTTTAGAGACAGGTTATTTTGAAAAGATGAAGATAGGAATCGCTGGACATCCTGAGGGGAGTCCTGATATATCCGATTTAAAATTAGAAAAAGCTATGAAAGATAAAAAGCCTTATGCAGACTATATTGTAACCCAATGGTTGTTAGATTCTCAGCCAATCATAGATTTTATTTCTAAACAAACAGTACCAGTTCATGTTGGAATTACTGGACCACTAAAAATAACTAGCTTATTTAAATTTGCTAATATCGTAGGTGCAAAAAATTCCTTAAACTTTCTTAAGTCTAATTTTAGTAAGGCATTAGATTTAATGAAACCTAAAGACCCTAATGATCTAATTGGAAAAGTTAAATCGCATTCTGATTATTTCCACATTTATACATTCGGCGGCTTGAAGGAAACAAACAAGTGGTTGAAGGAGAATAGTTATGTCTAATGAATTTGACTATACAAAACTAAAACATGCTACTTCAGTTGATCAATCTGATCGTGAAGTTCCATATAACTTAAGACAAAGCGGACCTACTAAAGTTGAAATGTTAATTTCAACAAGAGTAAGAAAATCACCTTATTGGCATTTATCAATGCAAGCAGGATGTTGGAGGGCTACAGTGTATAACCGTGTTTACCATCCAAGAGGATATGTAAAACCAGAAGATGGTGGAGCAATGGTTGAATACGATGCAATTGTAAATCATGTAACTATGTGGAATGTTGCTGTTGAAAGACAAATAAGAGTTAAAGGTCCTGATGCAGAAAAATTTACAGATTATGTAATTACAAGAGATGCAACTAAAATCTCACCAATGAGAGCGCGGTATGTAATTTTATGTAATGCTTATGGTGGAGTTTTAAACGATCCAATTCTTCTAAGAATTTCAAAAGATGAGTTTTGGTTCTCACTATCAGACTCAGAAATTGGTATGTACCTTCAAGGTGTTAATGCTGATGGAAGATTTAATTGTACAATCGACGAAATTGATGTGTGTCCAGTTCAAATCCAAGGACCTAAATCAAAAGCACTAATGAAAGATTTGCTTGGTGATCAAGTTGATTTAGATAACATGCCTTTCTATGGTTTAGCCGAAGTTAAAGTTGCAGGAAGAAGTTGTATTATTTCCCAATCTGGTTTCTCAGGAGAAGCAGGGTATGAAATATATTTAAGAGACGCAACTTTATATGCTGACGATATGTGGAATGCAGTTCTTGAAGCGGGCAAAAAACATAATTTAATGGTTATTGCTCCTGCTCACCACAGAAGGATTCAGGCTGGAATTCTTTCTTGGGGACAAGATATGGATGATCAACATAATCCTTTTCAGTGTAATCTAGGTTATCAAGTCTCTTTATCAGGTAAAGGTGAATGGAATAAAAAATCTGACTATGTTGGTAAAGAAGCTTTAGAAAAAATGGGTGCTGAAATTAAAGCAGGAAAAAAACCATACAAACTTCAATTAGTTGGTCTTGAATTAGGAGGAAAACCTATTGAAGAATACGCTCCTGACTTTTGGTTAATTTCAAATGAAGATGGTGGAAATCCTGTAGGATTTATAACATCTCCTTGGTATCACCCAGAAAAAAAACAAAATATAGCAATGGGATATGTACCTTTTGACGGAACGCTAAATGCTAATGGATTTCCTAAAGGTAAAGTGGGAACTAAATATAAGGTTCATTTGCCTGAGAAATATTCTGATACCCCAAGTCAACCAGTTGATGCTATAGTAGTAGATATTCCATTTAAAGAATCTTACAACAAAAATACTAGAGAGGTTGTAAAAGGATAAAAATTTATTTGAGGGGGAGTTTACTCCCCCAAATATTTGATTAATCATTCGACATTCCCAGCATAATTTTGTAATACATGTTCTAGCAATGTCCGCCACTTTAATTGTTATATGTATAATAATAACAATAGCTTTAATAATAATTCCATTAATAGTGTCTTAATATTGCTCAAAAAAAATAAATAATGTTTGGACAATTTTTACATATAGTAGTTAGCAGCTTAAAATTAGACAAAAATATTTTTAGAGATCCAAAATATTTTGGAGAAGCCGCTATTTATTTTGCTGGCCTCATAATGATTTTAGACGGAGTAGCGGGCGCTGTTGCAGCTAATACTTTTGTTAAAACATCAATCGGAATATCAGGAATAACAGCTTTGGTTACATGGTTAATTTGGTCAATTCTTATTTATGTTATAGGGGTAAAATTATTTCCAGATGGAAATTCAAAAATTCCTTTCAAAAAAGTGCTTATTGGAGTTGGCTATGCACATGCCCCTGGGTTAATAAGATTTTTTGCTGTAACTCCAGAGTTTGTTATACCTATAATTTTCTTAACTCAATTCTGGATATTTGCAGCTCTAATTATTTCTACTAAACATATTTTAAATTTAAAATCTAATTTTAAAGCTTTTGGAATCATATTTTTATCTTTTTTGATAATTGCATTTTTATCTATATCTTTCGTGATGAGTAGAATGAGCTCTTTACCAATAGGAAATATTAGCTAAATAGGAAATAAAGTTTTTGATATTCTACAAGATTTGCAAAGTTTATATCCTGTAAGCATTAAATTTTCAGTAACGCTCTCATCAGTTTTTTTACATTCTTCGCAGATGTTATTTAATTCTTTAAGATTTTCTTCTTTTAAATTTTTTTCTTCAAAATCTTTAGTCATTATCTATAAGCCCGGCTCCAGCTGTTTTTTGTTTTAATTCTTCTGTTTCTTCAACAAATGTATCTTCAGTTAATTTACAAAGATCTTCCCAATCATTTTCGCTAAAAGAATTTGTATTTTCTAAAAAGTTAATTTTTATTTTCTTCGCCTTTTCTATAATTGTTTTAAATGAATAATTTGAATAAATTGATTGATTAAAATTGAGTAAAAATTTTTGATCATCGATAACTAACATAATTTTTTTTCCAATTATTTCTGAAGCTCTACTTAAAAAAGGAATTATAAGAACAGGAAATGCAACATTTTCAAAATTTATTTCATCCAACTCTTCCATAACTGTTATTTGGTCTAACAAATTTACTCCAACTATAATTGGGCAATAAGATATTTTTGAAGTATTAAATTTTGTAATTAAACTTATATTTTGAAATTGTTGTTTTTTATAAATTTTAAAATATTGATTTAAATTTTTAATTCCTGGAAGACCTAATACTTCAAGAAGTCTAATATTTTTTCCGATTTCTTCTGCAACTCCCCATGAAAAACCAGCAGCCTTACTAGCTCTTTTGGCGGTTACATCTATTTCATTAAAAGTTTTCATAATTATAATGAATTATATATCCATTGTTCATCAAATGATTTTAATTCTTTAGGTAGTGCTGCACCTTGAAACATGTTTATTCTTAACCATTTATCAGATCGTGGATCAAATTTATTTGCACCAAAAAATGATAATTTTAAACGCAACATGTCAATAGGGATTAAATTTGAACCAATAGTATTATCTTGAATTTCAGCATATGGAAATTTTTCTACTATAAAAGCTCTTCTTACAACATGTCTTAAATCATTATTTTCAATTAAAAATTTTCCAATGGAAAGACTATTTTTTTCAACATTAATTCTTTCATATAGTTTTTTAATATCTCTTGCTATCGCTAGCGGTTCTTCAAGATTAGAAAAATTATTTAAATATCTATCAGCCAATCTCGGTTCTCGTTTATTTTTTGAAATAAACCAAAATTTTTGATTATTTTCTTTTTTTGAAAAATCAATTTTTATTATGGTTGAATATTGTTTTTCTAAAATTTCTCTTAAATCAAAGATAGTTCTATTAGTTGGTATAGAGAAATACTTTTCTTCCTCAGAACTCATTTGATTGATTAAGGGGTTTATTATTTCATCGAATGGCTCCATCATCAAACTCACAATATATTCAATTGACTCTTCACCTAAATTTTCTTCACTCCAAACATATAAATCGTTAAATGGATATTTTTTTTTAAAACTAAATTCTTTTTGTAAAAAAATAATAAACTTATTTAAATCCGATATTAATTCTTTGATTTTTTTTTGTTGGAATTCACTATCTGTATGCCATGCAGCAATGTTCTTTAAAGATTTTTTTAAACAATTTTTAAACATATCTATCTCAAAATCTTTTACAAACTTGATCTCTCTGATTTTTTTTAATGCTGTTTCTCTCGCTAGTATCCAATTATTTAAAAGTGTAGGATGATTTACTATAAAAGGTGCCAAACCTAATCCGGTAGAATTGCCTATTCCTAAATTTCTACTAACATCAATATCTAGTTCTGCTGCCTTTTTAGGATTTTTACATTTTGCAATATGATCTACTTGATCAAAAGTAAATTGTCTTGCTAAGTATACAAGCATCATTTCTAATCTAAATGGACCATTAATCTCTTCTCTATTTTTAATTCTAAATCTATCTGCTAATCCAAATTTTCCAGATCCATATACTGCTGTTGTTCTGTACAAGTATCCGACTCTGGATAATACTTCTTTATTTGGTTGCTTTCCATTTGATAGATTTTCTACAACATTATCAAAAATTCTAACTGATTTATTAGCTCTAGCTAAACTTAACTCTTTATAAGATAATCTTCCTGCTTCTTGTTTTGGAACATTATAGGATAATCTTTCTAAATCTTTTTTAGTTGGTATTCCATCATATAAGGCAAAAGATGCATCCCATTTAGTTGCTATTACTCTATCTGATCTTTCTTCATCACTTATTTTATTTGCAAAACAAATAAGTGAATAAGTTTTATTTTTTTTTGAAAATGAATAAATGGCTCTTCCATATCCATTTTCATCTAAATCAAATAAATCTCTATTGTATTTCCAATCTTTAAATTCTTTTAAAAATGTCCTTAAAAAAGAAAGTTTAGATTGATGAAAACAACCTAGTCTTGATAATTTCATTATTTCTTTGGGTGATCTTAATTGAACTTCCATTAATTCATTCTTTTATAAAAGTTAAACCAATTATTTCCTAGGATTCCATCGATTTCATTTTTATTAAAACCGATTTTTGTTAATCCTTTCTCTAAATTTAAAAAACCTCTAGCATCAATAAACCATTCTGGTTGTTTTGGAAATCCAGCATTTTTCTTATTTCCTTCTCCAAAATTTTTTGACTTTGCCCATGTTCCGTTTCTCATCCATTCAACAACAGAATCTGGTTGGTGCAAGCAAAGGTCGGATCCAATGCCAATCTTTTCTATTCCCATAAGTTCTACTGTTTTCGCGGTCATCTCACAAAAATTTTCCAAAGTACAACTTGTTCCATCTTTAAGATGATGAGGATATAAAGACAATCCTAACATCCCATCATTCTTAGATAAAATTTTAAGCAGCTCATTTGATTTATTTCTTTTAGTAGGATGCCAGAAAGTTGGGTTAGCATGAGTTATTGCAATAGGTTTATTACTTAAATTAATTGCATCGATTGTGCTTTTTTCTGCTGAATGGGACATATCAATAACCAAACCTACTCTATTCATTTCCTTAATGACCTCTTTTCCAAAATTAGTAACTCCACTGTCGTTATTCTCAAAGCAACCTGTGGCTAACAAGGATTGGTTATTATAAGTTAATTGCATGAATCTGCACCCAAGTTCATGAACTTTTTCTACTAGATTTATATCATCCTCAATTGGAGAACAGTTTTGAAAGCCAAAAAAAATAGCGGTTTTTTTTTCTTTTTTTGCCTTTTCGATATCTTTGTAAGATTTTCCTAAAAAAATTAAATCTGAATTTTCTTTGAAATGCAAATTCCATTCTTCAATTTTTGAATTAAATTCATCAAAATCTTCATGATAAACCACTGTCACATGTACTGCGTTTAATCCAGCTTCACGGTTAATCTCAAATATCTGTCTTGACCACTTACAATATTGTAAATTGTCTATTTTGTAATTCATATTATTAAAGGTATATTAGATTAGAAATATTTGCTATTAAAAGAAAAAAAAATGCCACAAAGAAATAAAAAACCTTTGGTATCAATAATTATGGGTAGTCAATCAGATTATTCAACTATGAAATATGCTGAAGATATTTTGAAATATTTAAAAATAAGGTTTGAGACAAAAATTGTATCTGCTCACAGAACTCCAAAAAGATTGTTTGAATTTGCAAAAAAATCTGAAAAAAACAATATTTCTGTAATTATAGCTGGAGCTGGCGGATCGGCTCATTTGCCAGGAATGGCAGCTGCGATAACGTCTATTCCAGTAATTGGCGTTCCAATAGAAAGCAAGAAACTTAAAGGTTTAGATAGTTTGTTATCTATAGTTCAAATGCCTAAAGGAATACCTGTGGGCACTGTTGCGATTGGAAAAGATGGAGCAATAAATGCAGCTTTATATGCAGCATCAATCCTAGGAGTAAAAAATAAAGAAATAAGAGCTAAATTAAATCAATTAAGATCTAAGCAAACAAAATCTGTTAAAATAAAACCTAGTTAAATTGATATGCCAGAACAATCAGTGGGAATATTAGGAGGTGGTCAACTTGGAAGTTTATTATGTTTGGCTGCAAAAAAATTAAATATCAAAACAATTGTATATTGTGATAACCAAGACGCGCCAGCGCAGATTTATTCAGATGAATTTATATTTGGAGATTATAAAGATAAAATAAAAATAGAAGAATTTATTAGTAAAGTCGATGTAGTAACTTATGAATTTGAAAATATTCCTTTTGAAACGCTTGATTTAATTAGCCAAAGCAAACAGGTCAAGCCGAAACCAGTAATAAATAAAATTGTTCAGAATAGATTGTACGAAAAAGACTTTGTAAATAAATGTAACATCAGTACTACTAGATATGTTTCAATAAAAAAAAAGTCAGATTTAAATTCAAATATAAAATTAATTCCTGCTATACTTAAAACTTGTAGACTAGGCTATGATGGAAAAGGTCAATATAGAATAAATAATATTAATGATATAGAAAATTTAGATATTGATTTTTCTCAAGAATATATTCTTGAAAAAATTGTTAATCTTAAAAAGGAATTTTCAATAATTTTAACAAGATATGCTCATTCAATTCATCAAATTTATGATCCGATTGAAAATCAGCATGAAAACCAAATATTGAAGTATTCGAAAATACCAGCAATTATTGACGAAAAAAATATTTTAAAAGCAAAAGATTGGACTTCTATTATCGCTGACAACTTAGAATATATAGGTACACTTTGTGTAGAATTTTTCATTGATAAAAATGATAATTTATATGTCAATGAGATTGCGCCAAGAGTACACAATTCAGGACATTTAACTATAAATGCTTATAACGTCAGTCAATTTGAAAATCATATAAGGGCAATATGTGGTTTAGAAAAAATTCAATTAAAAAAATTATATAATGCAAAAATGATCAATTTAATTGGCGATGAAATAATTCCATATCGCACAAAAAAATATTCTGATAATGAATTTTTTTTTGATTATGAAAAAAAAGAAATTAAACCAAAAAGAAAAATGGGTCATTTGACAATTATTCAAAAATGAACATGTGACAAAATTTGTTTTTTTTTATTTATTTTAATTAATTTCTCATATAATTTAATTGCGATGGAAACAAAACCTTATCATCATCTTTCTGATGGAACTTTTAGAAATCCTGAAGGATCGCCTGTTAGAAGTTCCTCATTTAATTGGAGCTTTAAAGTATTTAATGAGGAAAAAAAGAAACTTGATACTACATTTCCAGAAGATCATGTAATTAATAAAATAGAAGTTTTAAAAAATATAAATAATTATCAAAATGACGACTATATTGCTTGGATAGGCCATGCAACCTTCTTGATAAAACTAGGCACAACAACAATTATCACCGATCCTGTATTCGAAAAAAATATGGGACCTTTAATATTTGGTCCAAAAAGATATGTGGACCCTGCTATTAATTTAGATGAATTACCAAAAGTAGATTTATTTTTACTAACTCATAATCATTATGATCATTTGAGCACAAGAACTATACAAAAGTTTCCACACAAAAAGACAAAAGTATTAACTCCTCTTAAACTTGGAAAATATTTTACTCGAAATGGATACAGAAATGTGTCTGAAATGGATTGGTATGATGAAATTGAAGTAAATGATTTAAAAATTACTCTAGTCCCAGCAGTACATTGGTCAAAAAGAAATTTATGGGACACAAATAAAACTCTCTGGGGCAGTTTTATAATTGAATACAAAAGTAAAAAAATATTCTTTGCTTGCGATACTGGTTATGGAAATATTTATAAAGAGTTAGGTAGCAAATATGGACCTATAGATTTAACATTAATCAATATTGGAGCTTACAATTTTTATCCAATGTCATCTGTTAAAGATAAATCTATCTATCATACAAATCCCGAGGAAGCGCTCGAAATTGGAAAAGATTTAAAAAGTAAAAAATTAATTGGTATGCATTGGGGAACTGTTGTTTTATCGTTAGAACCAACACTCGAGCCACCAAAAAGATTTAAAAATTCTGCTAAGCAGTATGGTTACGAACCAAATGATGCTATTATTTTTAAAATTGGCCAAGTTGAACCATTAGAAAATATTATAAAATAGATTAATTTATTTTTTGAATCAAAGAAATATTATTATTTGTAGGCTTATTTACATCTTTTGAAATTTCATAAAACTCTAATTTTTGCTTATTCGTTTCTTTTAAAAAATTTGAACCATCTATCTGTAGATTCAAATAATTATTAATGTCTTTTTCGTTTAAAATTACTGGTTGCCTATGATGAATTTCATTTACATTTTCAGCTGCTCGTTCTGTAATTAAGCAAAATTGATTATATTCAAAAATTCCTGCAATAAACATCATTTTTCTATCATCTCTTAAAAAATAAAATGGTTTTTTTTCTTTTCCGTCTCTTTTCCATTCATAAAAACCATCAGCTACCACAACACATCTATGTAGCTTAATATGCTTTTTAAAAGATATTTTTTCATCTATTGTTTCTAATCTTGCATTTATTAAAGGTTTGAAATCTTTTTGTTTTGACCATGATGGGATGATTCCCCATTTAAGCAACTCTAACGTGTTACCGTTAGTGTATTTTTTAATTACTGGAAGTTGTTGATAAGGGTGTGCATTGTAGTTTTCTGTATCTTCTACTTTAATTGCTGTTTTTACAATTCTCTTTGTTTTTGCAACAGCATTAGTTATAACAAATCTTCCACACATTATAAATATTTCTTGGTTTAATTTATTTTTAGATTATATGATTTTCAAATTTATGAAATCAATAGAAAATAATTTTGATAATCCCAAAGTAAATACACTTTTACGTTATCATTTTTATCAGCTTAGATCTAATTCACCTGAGGGTAGCACTCATGTTTTAGATATTGAAGGTTTAAAGGTTCCCAGTATAAAGTTTTGGAGCATTTGGGATAATGAAAAATTAATTGGATGTGGTGCACTTAAATTTTTAGAAAAAGGTCATGGAGAATTTAAGTCAATTAGAATATCAGATGAATTTAGAAACATGGGATGTGGAATTAAACTTTTAAATCACTTAATATTAGAGGCTAAGAAAAATGGTATTAGTAAAATAAGTTTAGAAACGGGGGCTGGAGACTTTTTTAAATCTGCAAGAAAACTTTTTGAAAAAGCAGGATTTAAGACCTGTGACCCATTTGCTCATTATAAAGTTGATCCAAATTCTTGTTATTATTCTAAGAAAATATAATTTTTAAATTATTGTTTAAAAGAAACAAAATAAATTTAATTAAATTTAGTTTGATTTAATAATACTTCTTGTTTTTTTTAGATTATTTTCAAGCAAAATAATTAAACCTTCTGGAATATTTTTTCTTTTATTTTTCATTTTTTGCTCTTCAACTTTTTTTGCTATGAATTGATGTGTTTGCATACCTGTCTCTTTTTCCACAGCTTTATTTGTTAAATAAGTTGTAAAAGCTTGAGAAATGTTTCCGGTTGATGCCAAAGTAACTCCCGGACCTATCATTGCTGTACTTTGAAAACAACCTGATAGAAAAATTAAAACTATAATGTTTAATAAAACTTTTTTCATTCTCTAAATAAATTAATACATATTTTGAAATTCAACTCAACAGTGAAATTCTTATTTCACCTAGTTTGGACAATAACTTTATTAATTTATATTATTGTTCGTTATAAATATGCGGAAATAATGAATAATTTAAATTTACCCAATCCAAAATTAATGGATATGGCAATACCGAAAAATTTAAAGCTAGGAGAAAAATAGATTATACAGATTTATAACCAAACTCTAAACAAGCATCTGTAATTGAGTGGTGCAAAGATTCACCAAAACTTCTAAGTCCAAATATTCTAATAATGTTCGGATTATTTGAGACAAAATCTAAAGTTATGGTGATGCCATTGTAAACTGTATTTGCACAATCGCCTGCTTTTAATTTACTTACATCTAAAGGTGAGCCTTTTTTTAATACCTCATAAACCATATTGCCTTGAATCTCTATTATTGATCTAGAATGAGATAGGTCAGTTACTGCAAAATCTGTTTCTTTAAAAACTTTTAAAATGTCTTGAAATAAATTTTTTTTTTTCGATACTAAAAGCCAATTGTTTGGACCATTCCATAAAATTCTAGTATCATTATTACTAGTTACGTTTAAAGGTTCATTTTTTAACTTTAAATTATCAATATCAATATCATCAATTAAAATTGAAGAATTTTTATACTTAACTATTTGAACAATAAGTAAATTTTTGTTTTCTGAAACTATTATTAAGTTTTCTTCATTTTTGTTTTCATAATTTCCAAAAAGGCCCTCTTTATGAATATGATTTAAAGCAGATATCGTTTTCATGATCTAACCCTTTCTCCTTTAGGATCAACATAATGTGATGAAACAATTTCTACTGGTATAGTTTTGTTTTTTAATGGAGATAAAGCATAAAGTTTTTGTCCAACCATATTTTTTCCATCTTTAAGTATTGCCAATGAAAAAGGATTGTCATATTCAACACTCCAGCATGATGCAGAAACATGTCCAAGCTTAGGGTTTGGAAGTTTTGCTTTTGCATCTTTAACTAAATAAGATCCCTCTGGAATACTGGTTTTTTTATCTAATGGAATAACGCCAACAACTTTCTGTCTATCAGACGCAACATAAGCAGCTTTGCTTAAAGATCTTTTTCCAATAAAATCTTTCTTTTTGCTAACCAACCCTTCTAGTGAGTTATCATATGGAATTGTACGTCCGTCTAATTCTGATCCTGCAACATGTCCCATTTCAATTCTTAAAGTAGATAAGGCTTCTGTTCCATATGGTTGAATATTAAATTCTTTACCTATTTCTATTATTTTTTCCCACATGAAGTTACCATTATCTGACTCTACATTTACTTCGTATGCAAGCTCTCCAGAAAATGAAATTCTAAATATTCTTGCTGGAATACCAAATAAATCTGCTTCTATATATCCCATGAATGGCAAAGATTCATTTGATACATCTAGATTTGGAAATAATTTAGCTAAAACTTCTCTAGACTTAGGTCCTGCTAATGCTGCACTCGCCCATTGCTCAGTTGTTGATACAACATTAACATTTAGTTCTGGCCAAACTAGTTGTAGATAATATTCTAAATGAGATAATACATTTGCTGCCTGAGCGGTAGTAGTCGTCATATGATAATGATTTTCTGAAATTCTAGTTGTTGTTCCATCATCCATTACAATGCCGTCTTCTCTTAACATCAAACCATATCTTGCTTTTCCAATAGGTAACTTCAGCCAAGAATTTGTATAAACTCTATTTAAAAATTCTGCTGAATCTGAACCTTTGATATCAATTTTACCTAATGTAGTTACATCGCATACTCCAACATTTTGCCTGACATTTTTTGCTTCTCTTTTTGAAGCTTCAAATAAGTTTTCATTTCCTTGTTTGTAATATCTTGGACGCAACCAAGCACCAGCATCGACAAAAACAGCATTATTTTTTTCATGCCATAAATGTATTGGAGATTTTCTTGTTGGTTTAGAATTTTTTCCTATTTCTCTACCAACAATAGCTCCTATGGAAACTGGAGTGCAAGGAGGTCTAAAAGTTGTGTGACCTACTTGTGGTACCACTTTATTTTCAACATCAGATACAAGTTGTAACCCATTAAGATTACTTGTTTTACCCTGGTCTGTTGCCATACCTAGGGTGGTATATCTTTTTACATGCTCAATAGATCTATAACCTTCTCTTAAAGCAAGCTCTACATCTGATACAGCAACATCATTTTGAAAATCTAAAAATCTTTTATAATTTTTACCTTCGGGTAATGGTACGCACCAAAATTTATCATGATTTGTATATTTTTTTTCTACAACAGAAGGTAATGAAATTTTATTTTCCTTATTAGTTATTTTTTTAGATAATTCATTTCCTTTTTCTAATGAAGTTTTTAAAGTTTCTTCTAATGTGAAAATTCCTTTAGCAGATCCTAAAACTGTTTCATTTTGCTTTGATTGACCGGGAATAAATGCATCAATATCTTCATTAAATTTAGTTTTATTTCCTGATTGTGAAGCTAAATGAATTGTTGGTGTCCAAAAACCAGAAACACAAATACAGTCACAATTAATGTTTTCAATTTTGCTTAGTTCTTTTTTGTCATCTGAAATTTTTGCAATATCTGCTGATTTTACTTTTTTATAACCTTTTGCTGCTACAACAACGTGTGAAAGTTTTATATCTATATTTAAACTTTTTGCTTCATTAATAATCTCAGAGTTGGGATCTTTTCTAGTGTCCAGGATGAGAGGATCTATTCCATTTTTTTTAAATTCTATTGCAGTTTCATACCCACTATCATTGTTTGTAAACACTAAAGGTTTTTTGCCAACCAAAACTCCATAAATTTTTAAATATTCTTTAGCTGCAGAAGAAAGTATTACCCCAGGAGTGTCGTTGTTTCCAAAAACCAAAGGTCTTTCGATTGATCCTGAAGAAATAATAACTTCTTTTGCTCTTATGTACCAAAGTCTTTGCTTGGGAGTATATTTATTTGTTTTTGCTAAATGGTCACTTATTCTTTCTGACATTACAAGCATATTATGATCATAGTAACCAAAGACTTGTGATCTATTTTTTACAATTACATTAGACATTGATTTAAGTTCAGTTATTATTTTTTCTGACCATTCTTTGCCGGTTTGATTACCAATACTAACTTCGCTGGTTAACAAGCTTCCTCCAAATCTTGCTTTGTCTTCAGCTAAAATTACCCTTGCCCCGTTTTGTGCTGCAGCGTATGCACTAGCAAGTCCTGAGGGGCCTGATCCAGTAACTAAAAGATCACAATATTCATACTTATGTTCATATCTTTCTTTATCATGACTAGCAGATACCACACCAAACCCTGCTGTTTTTCTTATAATTGGTTCATAAAACTTGTACCAAAAACTTTTGGGCCACATAAAAGTTTTATAATAAAAGCCTGCTGGGAAAAACTTGTTCAATAAATTATTTATAGCACCAATATCAAAATTTACATTTGGCCAACAATTTACACTTTTTGCTTCTAAACCTTCGAACAGTTCTTGTTCCGTGGCTCTTACATTGGGTATTGATTCATTATCTCTAATTAATTGAACCATTGCATATGGTTCGTCTACGCCAGCACCAAAAAATCCTCTAGGTCTATGATATTTAAAACTTCTTCCAATAAGATGCACTCCATTTGCAATTAATGCAGAAGCAAGCGTATCTCCTTCATATCCAAAATAACTTTTTCCATTAAATTTAAATGAAATTTTTTTATCTCTATTAATTAAACCTTCTTTTTCTAATCTAAAATCTTGGAACATTATTTTATTTATTCGTTAGCTTTTAATGTATTAAATATTTCATGTGTTAAGGTATCTCTTTCAACTTTGATCCATTGCCTACATCCTGAAATATGTTGCCAGAGTTCTAAATGTTTTCCTCTTGGACTCTTTCTTAAATAAACAAAATTATCCCATTCTTGATCTGAAATTTCTTTATTTAATTCTGGTCTTTTTATCGTTGCATCTCCACCATATGCAAATTCGTTTTGCGATCTTAATCCGCAGTGAGGACATTTAATATGTAACATTTATGAAATCCATGTTTTTGTACCAAGTCCTTTTTCATCAATTAAATGTCCGGTACTGAATCTATTTAAACTATATCCTGAATTTAATTCATGAGGTCTATCTTTTGCTATTGTGTGAGCGAAAGTCCAGCCAGATGCTGGAGTAGCTTTAAAACCTCCATAACACCAACCACAATTTAAGTATAAACCTTCAATATGTGTTTTATCTATAATAGGTGAACCATCCATAGACATATCCATTATCCCGCCCCAAGTTCTAAGCATTTTTAATTTGCTTAAAAATGGCAGCATTGCAATTCCTTCTGTTAAAACATGTTGTAAAGTTGGCAAGTTGCCTCTTTGAGCATAACTATTATAGCCATCTAAGTCTCCACCCATTACCATTTCTCCCTTGTCTGACTGACTAGCGTAGAAGTGTCCAGCGCCAAAAGTAACAACATGGTCTAAAATTGGTTTAATAGGTTCTGAAACACATGCTTGCAATAAATGAGTTTCAATGGGTAATCTCATATTTAACATTTCAGCAAGTATGTTTGTGCTGCCCGCTACACATAAACCTACTTTTTTTGCTTTAATATTTCCTTTTGATGTTTGAATGCCTTTTATTTTGCCATTAGTTACATCAAAACCTGTTACTTCACAGTGTTGAATTATATCTACGCCCATTGAGTCTGCTTGACGTGCATAACCCCAAGCGACACCATCGTGTCTAGCGGTACCTGCGCTTGGTTGCATCAATCCTCCAAAAATTGGAAATCTAACGTTCTCTGAAAAATCTGCCATTGGAATAAATTTTTTTACTTCTTCTCTTCCTAAAAGCACCGCATCAATTCCATTTAATCTCATAGAGTTTCCTCTTCTAGAGTATGTATTCATTTGCGCATCAGAATGAGCAAGGTTAATTATACCTCTTGGAGAAAACATCACATTAAAATTTAATTCCTGACTCATATTTCTCCATAAGTTCATACCGAATTCACTAAACAATCCATTTTCATCGTGCATATAATTTGATCTAACTATAGTCGTGTTTCTTCCAACATTTCCACCTCCAATCCATCCCTTTTCTACAATTGCAACGTTGGTGATTTTGTGAACTTTGGCTAAATAGTATGCGGTGGCTAAACCATGTCCTCCTCCTCCAATAATTATAACATCATATTCAGCTTTAGGAGTTGGGTTTTTCCATGCTACTTCCCAATTTTTGTGGTCTTTAAATGCATTTTTAATTAGACTGAAGATTGAGTATTTTTGCATAATCAATTTTTTATATTAATAAGTATAAATTTTTATTGTTTTTTTTATATATATTTTTTAGATGTTTAAAAAAATGATAAAAAAGTATAGAAATTCGACAAATTAACTTGAGAGAAAATAAAAATTAAATGTCTAAAAGCGATATCCAAATAGCAAGAGAAGCTAAAATGAAACCCATTGTTGAAGTGTTGGGTAAAATAAATGTACCTGATGAACATCAAGCTTTTAGTCCAATGGGACGTCACATTGCAAAAATAAATTTAGAATATTTAGAAACTATTAAAGACAAAAAAGATGGCAAACTTATATTGATAACTGCCATAACGCCTACTCCAGCTGGAGAAGGAAAAACGACAACTTCTGTTGGATTAAGCGATGGTTTAAACAAAATTGGAAAAAAATCTATAGTATGCCTTCGTGAACCTAGTTTAGGCCCATCTTTTGGAATGAAAGGTGGTGCTGCTGGAGGAGGTTATGCTCAAGTGGTTCCGATGGAACAAATTAATTTACATTTTACAGGAGACTTTCATGCAATTACATCTGCTCACAATCTTCTTTCTGCTTTAATTGATAATCATATCTATTGGGGAAATAAATTAAATATTGATGTTAGAAGAATTGTTTGGAAAAGAGTAATGGACATGAATGATCGTTCATTAAGATCTATAAATATAAACTTAGGTGGTGTGGCAAATGGTTATCCTCGAGAAGATGGTTTTGATATTACAGTAGCTTCTGAAATCATGGCTATTTTTTGTTTATCCAATGATTTAAAAGATTTAGAAAATAGAATTGGAAATATAACCATTGGTCATACTAGAGATAAAAAGCCAATTTACGCAAAAGACTTAAATGCTCAAGGACCAATGACGGTTCTATTAAAAGACGCTATTAGGCCGAATGTAACTCAAACATTAGAAAACAATCCAGCAATTATACATGGAGGTCCGTTCGCAAACATTGCTCATGGTTGCAACTCAGTTATAGCCACAAAAACTGGATTAAAACTATCTGATTATGTGGTAACGGAAGCAGGATTTGGAGCTGACCTGGGTGCAGAAAAATTTTTAGACATAAAATGTAGAAAGTCTGGATTAAAACCTGATTGTGTTGTGATTGTTGCAACAATCAGAGCGCTAAAAATGCATGGTGGAATAAATAAAAAAGATCTTAAAAAAGAAAATGTAGACGCTTTAAAAAAAGGTTTGGTAAATTTAGAAAGACATATAAATAATATTAAAAAATTTAACCTACCGGTAGTAGTAGCAGTAAATCATTTTATTACTGACACAGACAAAGAAGTAAATACTTTAATTGATTTCTGTAAAAATATTAAAATTAAAGCATCTTTATGCACTCACTGGTCTAATGGAGGTGAAGGTACTAAAGAACTCGCAAAAAATGTAGTTGAAATATGTGACAACAGTAAAAATAAATTCAAATTTTTATATAAAGATAATATGCCGTTGTTTAAAAAAATAGAAACAATCGCCAAAGAAATTTATCATGCTAGTGAAGTAGTGGCAGATACAAAAATTAGAGATCAGCTAAGAGATTTTGAAACAAAAGGATATGGAAATCTCCCAATATGCGTTGCCAAAACTCAATATAGTTTTTCCACAGATCCTAGTTTAAAAGGTGCTCCATCAGGACATGTTCTTCCTGTAAGAGAAGTTAGACTTTCTTCAGGAGCTGAATTCGTTGTTGTTGTATGTGGTGCGATAATGACTATGCCTGGCCTTCCTAGAGTTCCTTCTGCTAACTCTATTAAGCTCGATTCTAAAGGAGAAATTGAAGGATTATTTTAGTTAAGCAACTTTTAAATAATTTAACCAGTTTTTTATTTCTATCATTCTAGAATCTTTTTCTGAACGTTTAATTTCTTCTTCAATAAATTTAATATGATTTTGAATTTCTTCTTCATCTTTAAAACATTTTCTATCATTTATTAGTTTATCTTTTCTAAAGTTAATTAATGTAATCATTTTATGATAAGTAATTTCGGGATGATATTGTAACCCCCATATATCACTTATTCCAGATTTAAAGTGAACACTTTGTATTTTGTTAATTTTGTTTGATGCCAAGTTAATAGCTCCTTCCGGAAGAGTGGCTACTTCATCAAAATTAAAAGCTGGTGAGTTAAATTTTTTATTTTTTGATATATATAATGGATGATTTTCCCCATTTTCATTAATCTCAATATCATTTGCAATTCCTATATGCGCACCATTTGAAGATTTTTTTACTGTTCCTCCTGCAGCAGTAACGGCAACTTGCATTCCCCAGCATATTGCTAATACTTTTTTAATGTTCTTAAAGCATTCTTTCATAAAAGAAATCTGTCTACGAATTTCAATACAATCATCGTAAATATTCAAACTGCTTCCTCCCCAAATTAACCCATCGTATTTTTTAATATTTGGTAATATTTTATCAAAACTTTTCTCTGAACATGGGTTAAAAACATCAATATTTAAATCTTTTGAATAATATTCAAGGCTATTTTTTAAACTTTCAGCATGAGTTTGGATTCCATAATTGCGAAAGTTATCATTTTCTTTTTGTATATTTCCCTCAACGACTAATAAGTTTATATTTTTCATTAAAATAATTCTCCTGGAATACTATGTTCATATAAAATTTTCATTTCGTCAATTGTAATTTTTTTTAGATTTGTAGCTGAATAACTCCAGTTTGATTTCATATTACCAGCTAATTTCTAATTTTTTATTATCAGTAATTGATTTAATTAAACTAATCATCAAAGGAATTTCTACTTTGTCAAAATCTTTTAGTATTTTTGTTCCTATTTCAAAAATCAATTCTGCTCCTTCTATAGTGTCGTTTTTCATGAATTTTTCTTTTGCAGTTTTATAATCATATCCTTCACCAAGATATTTTCCCATTTTGCTATTTCTTCCTCCTGCAGAACTTACATATAAATCTGCCAATCCTGCTAATCCATAAACAGTTTCTTCTTTGCCCTTAAGTTTTTTTGTAAAATAATTCATTTCACGTATAGCTCTATACATTAAAGATGCTGCTGTATTTAAAAAATACTTACTTTTAATTTCCTTTTCAATATTTGAACTGCTGATTCCTTCTGAGGCGCCAATAATCATAGAATAAATATTTTTAATTGCAGCACAAATTTCAACTCCTATCAGATCATTAGAACACTCAACTGTATAGTAATTTGTAGAAATAATATCTCTTATTTGTTTAACTATTTCTATTTTTTCGTTTGCTAAAACTACACTACTTTTAATTCTGTTTGCTAATCCAGAAGCCAAACATGGACCTCCAACAGCAGATACTTTAACATCACTTATTCCATTATTTTTAAGAATAAGTTTAAATTTTTCTACTAAAGTTTCAAATTTATCATTAATAACTGTTAGTCCTTTTGTAAGTAAAAGGATCGATGATGAAGAATTATAATTCTTTGATATTTCTTTTCCTGCCCACTCAATTCCTTTTGAATTAACTCCAATAACAATTAAATCAGGTTTTTTTTTTAATTCATCTTGGAATTTTTCAAATTTTTCCACTCTTAAATTTTTTGGTAATTTGCAATTAAGAATTTTATGAAAATTTTCTTCTTTTTTTATAATTTCAATAGTTACATCTTCCAAATGAGTGCCGACTAGAACTACGTCATTATTGTTGTCAACACATGGAACTGTGAAAGCAGAGCCCATTGCTCCTGCACCAAGTACTAAAATTTTTTTCATATTTACACGTATCTAAAAACTATTATTGAAAATAAAACAGATATAATTGTAGCAATCCATAGTGTTAAATCAACAAGGCCTAGCCATGCTAAATGAATATAAGCAGCGCTTAACAAAGAAATAAATAATCTATCGCCTCTGGTCGTATCTAAACCTAAAATTCCTCTTCTTGGTGTACCTCCTGGTACTTTTTTTTCCCAAATTATCATTATAGTTAAACAAGTAGCTATAAATATAAAAAATGCAGCAGTTTGCCATGTCCAAGCCATCCAAGTAATAAATTCAAAATCAAAAAAACTTTTTTCGTGAGCTTTATCTACAGACTCCCATCCCGCATATGTGCTTGTAAAAATCATACTCTACCTAAAGCAAATCCTTTCGCTATGTAGTTTCTAACAAAGTAAATAACTATTGCTCCTGGAATTATAGTCAAGCTTCCAGCAGCCGCTAATAATCCTAATTCATATCCTGATGTGCTAGCAGTTCTTGTCATAGTTGCCGCAATAGGTTTAGCAGCAACTGCTGTCAAAGTTTTTGCTAATAACAGTTCTACCCATGAAAACATAAAACAGAAAAACATAGTTATACCAATTCCAGCTACTATTGTTGGAATAAAAATTCTCACAAAGAATCTCCAAAAAGAATATCCATCAACATAAGCGGTTTCATCTAATTCTTTAGGTACTGCAGATATAAAACCTTCTAGTATCCAGACTGCTAATGGGATGTTAAATAAACAG
>Ga0187827_10003256_pt1 | contig 21136 bp, 17 predicted proteins | sample ETNtaG_39_FD_167969 | JGI IMG/M metagenome (GOLD analysis project Ga0187827, IMG submission 167969) | Marine microbial and viral communities from oxygen minimum zone, Eastern Pacific Ocean - ETNP2014_SV_150_PacBio MetaG (Illumina Assembly) | ecosystem: Environmental > Aquatic > Marine > Hypoxic... | reverse complement strand
TGATTCTATTTTAGAAGAGGCGGGATGTGTTGACTATTTTCAACATCCATGGATATGGCATAATGAACCAGGTGTTTAAAACAAATGTCTAGTGATTTTTTTTTCTTTTCCCACTCTTGAGTGCCCAGCACCAAGGCTCAGTTTAGATGATGCACAACAAGCAGCCAGCACTTGGTTTAACGACGCTGTTGATCTGGAGTGCTTAGACAGCGAAAGGGATCAAAATTTTCTAGTAACCAACAAAAAACAACAACAATATGTGTTAAAAATCGCAAACTCAAAAGAGTCTTTTAATGTTCTTGATTTTCAAAACCAAGCACTAAATCATTTATTGAAGTCTTCACCCTCTTTGTTGTTACCAAGAGTGCGCAAGGACCTGAATGGAAAGGAAATATCTAGCATTGTGGTAAACAATAACAAACACTATGTTCGACTTCTCAGTTTCGTCAAGGGTATTCCTTTGGAGGATAGCGCCAACCAAGCCCATCCAGATGTTTTACATAAAATGATGGGAGGATTTCTCGCCAAACTGGGCAAAGGATTAGGGGATTTTTCACACCCCAGCTCAAGCCATGAGCTGCTTTGGGATGTCAAACAAGCAGGCTTTTTATATCATCTGCTTTCGCACATCAAAGATAAACATAAAAGAGACATTGCAAGAACAAGCCTAGAACGGTTTACAAAAAACACGGAGCCAAAAATACAGCAACTACGTTCACAAGTTATTCACAACGACATGAACCAGGCCAATGTTATTTTGGATTCTAACCAAGATGGTTTGGTTATAGGGATGATCGACTTTGGAGATATGGTTTATGCACCCTTAGTTAATGATCTCGCAGTTGCCGCAGCTTACCAGACTATAGCTACAGAGGACCTAGTTCAAGGAACGGTTCATTTATTATCAGGCTACCAAAAAGAATACCCGCTTAATGCAAATGAACTAGCATTGTTGCCAGCATTGATTATCAACAGAATTACCATGACAGTAATTATTGGTGAATGGAGAGGCGCTCAACATCCAGAAAACAAGCGATATATTCTTGGTGGGGTAGATAAATCATGGAGAATCCTCGAAGAGTTATGCGTGCTTGACTTAGAGAGTGTGGCAGAAATTTTTATGAAAACGGCACAGTCTATCAATCCATAACATGAGCGCTAAAATAAACAATAAAGACAAAGCTTTAGTAAGTAGAAGATTGAAGCACTTGGGGAACGCTGAGCATTTTTTCTACGAAACACCTCTGCACATCACTAAAAGCAAGGACGTTTGGCTATTTGACTCAGAAGATAATAAATATTTAGATGTTTACAATAATGTTGCTCACATTGGACACGCCAACCAAGATGTGATCGATGCGATAATACAGCAGTCAAAAACACTGAATACAAACACCCGTTATTTGCATGAAAGCATTGTGCGTTTGGCAGAACAGCTCACAGCAACTATGCCAGAGGGTCTCAATGTTTGTTATTTTGCATGTAGCGGAAGCGAGGCTAATGATTTGGCATTGCAGATTGCTAGAGCTTATTCAAAAAATCAAGGCTGTATTATTTCTGAAAATGCCTACCACGGCAATACAACTGCTGTATTTCAAATGAGCCCAGAAGACTGTCCTTTACAACAAAGAGACAGCTGGATCGCCACAATACCAGGGCCTAAAGCATATCTTGCTGGATCAGAAGCATTCACAGATCAAGCCGTGCTGACAATTAATCAACTGAGCAATAGAGCCGGTACCGCTGCTGTTATTTTTGATAACGTGTTCAGCAGTGATGGTATTTTCTTGCCCCCCTCAGGTTATTTACGAAGTATTTATCAAATCGTTAGAGACGCAGGCGGGCTTGCAATTGCTGATGAGGTTCAGTCTGGTTTTGGACGCACAGGTAAGCATATGTGGGGCTTTGCACATGATGATGTGGTTCCAGATATTGTTACGCTGGGTAAGCCCATGGGCAACGGGCATCCTATATCTGCAGTGGTTACAACAAGAAAAATTGCTGATGTTTTTAATAAGCAACAGACTTATTTTAATACTTTTGGTGGTAACCCTGTTGCCTGTGCTGCTGCTTTAGCAGTTATCAGCTTCATTGAAAAAAACAAGCTGCTGGAGCATGCAGAGAGTGTGGGTATTTATTTCAAAAAAGCCCTAAATAGCCTTTCAAAAACTCACAAAATAATCCATCAAATTAGAGGTGGAGGCTTGTTTATAGGAGTAGAACTTGTTTCACAACACTCAGCACAGGATACATCAGGTGTAGTTAACAAACTAAAACAGCTAGGAGTTCTGGCAGGCATCACTGGACCTGAAAGCAATGTGATAAAACTCAGACCACCTATGACCTTTCAAAAAGAACATGCCGACATGGTTGTATCCAAACTAAACCAGGCGTTAGACTCACTGTCCTAGGGAAAAAACTGTGGCAAACCTAACATCACTGAAAGTACTTGATTTTTCAACCTTGCTTCCCGGGCCTTACGCAACTATGACGTTGGCTGATATGGGCGCGGATGTGATCTGGGTTGAGCCTATTAAGACCAGAGTTAATGATAAAAGAGCAACGGCCATGAGATCATATTTAGGAAGATCAAAGCGCTCACTAGCCATCAACCTGAAGGCAGATAAAGCTCACCAAATTATAGAAAGCTTAATTCAAGAGTATGATGTTATTGTTGAACAATTCAGGCCAGGTGTCATGGAGCGCCTAGGTTTGGGCTATGAGGCACTTTCAGATATACAGCCAAATATCATATATTGTTCCATCACGGGTTATGGACAAACTGGACCATTGAAAAATCGTGCGGGTCACGATATTAACTATTTATCAATAGCTGGTGTCAGTAGTTTTAGTGGCACCAAAGAAAAAGGACCAGTGTTGTCGGGTCTCCAAATTGCTGACATTGCAGGCGGGTCCATGCATGCAGTAACCGGTATACTTGCTGCATTAGTTTATAGACAAGAAACAGGAAAAGGTCAGTGGATAGATGTCAGTATGACAGACGCAAGCTTTGCCATGAATTCGATTCATGCTGCTGATTATTTAGTTAATCAAAATAATCCAAGCTATGAAACCAATGCTCTTAATGGAGGCAGTTTTTATAATTATTATCAAACTAAAGATGGCAAGTATTTTTCTGTTGGCAGTCTGGAACCAAAATTTTTTCAACAACTTTCTGAGACACTGGGCAATCCAGAAATGTTTGATGCAAAATACTTTCATCCTGAGAACCAAGAACAAATAATTCTATTTATACAAGAAGCATTTCAGCAAAAAACATATGCTGAGTGGGTTGATATTTTTTCTAGCTTGGATGCCTGTGTCGAGCCTGTAATTGGTTTAGATGAAGCTGTCAAACATGAACAAATTCAAGCCAGAAAAATGGTTGTTGACGTTTCTTCTTTAGGAGGGGAAGAAGAGAAGCAAATAGGCAGCCCGATTAAGTTTTCCCATTCCACACCTCAACACTCACACACTGGACCGCCGGTCGGGATGAATACTGAAGAAATTCTGCTTGAGGTTGGTTTTAACGCCGCATCCATTCAGGGTTTTATTAATGATGGAGTTCTCTTTCAGGAGATAGATAAAAAGCCATAAAATCTCTCTTTTACTTGTGTGAGATTGATTCAAACAGACCCGCTGCGCCCATACCACCACCCACACACATAGTTACGATTCCGTACCTGATTTTTCTACGTTTGAGCTCACGGGTTAAATGACCTACTTGTCTGGATCCAGTCATGCCAAAAGGATGACCAATTGCTATTGAGCCGCCATGAATATTTAACTTCTCGGTTGGCAGGTTAAGTTGGTTTCGTATATAGACCACTTGTGAGGCAAAGGCTTCGTTTAGTTCCCAAAGATCTATATCAGCGACTTCTAAACCAGCTGTTTTTAAAAGTTTCGGCACAGCAAAAACTGGACCAATACCCATCTCATCAGGCTCACAACCCGTGACTGTGAACCCTCTAAAATAAGCTGAAGGCTCAAGACCGAGTTCATTTGCTTTTTTCTCACTCATAACCATCGTTACCGAAGCTCCATCTGAGAGTTGTGAAGAATTGCCTGCAGTAACGGAGCCCCCCTCAGGGTCAAAAACAGGATTGAGCCCCGCAAGACCTTCTATTGTTGTATTGGGCCGATTGCAATTATCTTTATCAACGACCGTTTCTGTTTCAGATTCTTCGCCGGTCTCTTTGTTAACAACCTTCATCACTGCATTCATAGGAATAATCTCATCATCAAATAAACCCTGATTCTGAGCTTCTGCACATTTCAACTGACTGGATAGAGCATACTCATCTTGAGCTTCCCGGGTTATATTATATCTCTTAGCAACAGTCTCAGCGGTGGTGCCCATGGCATGGTAAATTCCAGGCACTGCTTTTGTTATTTTTTCATTTTCAAACATGTAAGTATTGATGTGTCCTTGAGTAGTGCTAATGGACTCAACCCCCCCAGCTATGATGCAATCAGCAAAACCACTCTGAACTTGGGCTCCAGCCATAGCAATTGTTTGTAGTCCTGATGAGCAAAATCTATTGACAGTAGTGCCTCCAGTTTTGATCGGGAGCTTTGATAAGACTGCAGAGGTTCTGGCGATATTGTTTCCTTGTGGCCCCTCGGGATATCCACAACCTAGAATAACGTCTTCAACAAGTTCTGGAGCCACTTTTGGATTTCTGTCCATTAAAGCATCAATGATATGAGCGGTCATATCATCAGCTCTGGTTTGGTTAAAACCGCCTCTAAAAGATTTTGCTAACCCAGTTCTTACGCTGTCCACTATTACGGCTTCTGCCATGACTTACCCTTTGTTTTATTCTTAAGCAATAGTACTATTAAGGTTCTAAAATTTACATAAAAATCAGATTTTTTATGACGAAGTGAAACGCTCCTGGGTCAGCAATCTAGATATCAACCAGTGTCAATTTCAACCAGCACTGGTGTGTGGTCAGAAGGCTTTTCCCACCCTCTAGGAGTTTCGTCAATAGTGCTCGAAACACAGTGTTTTACTAAAGGAGCTGAAAGGAGAATTAAGTCAATTCTAAGCCCCATTTTCCTACGATAAGCTGCCGCTCTATAGTCCCACCAGCTGTATTGTCCTTGTTGTTGTTCAAACAATCTAAAACTATCGGATAATCCTGGTGACAAAAGAGACTGTAAGCAGGTTCTTTCTTGATCACTGCAGAGCACTTTGTCTTTCCATTTTTCCGGGTCGTAAATATCAATGTCTTCTGGGGCGATGTTAAAATCACCCAACACCACAAGATTATTGTTGGCCTGAAGAGACTGTTTGATCAACCGATGAAGGTGTGCAAGCCACTCAATTTTGTAGGCAAACTTCTCGGAACCCACGCTTTGTCCATTCGGAACATAAATATCAATAATTCTAATGCCTTTATAGTCTGCTGAGAGCACACGGGCTTGCTCGTCTTGATAGCCATCCATGCCTCGGGTGATATTTTTGGCTTTGTCTTTTGTTAGCAAGGCAACGCCATTGTATGATTTTTGGCCAAACGCCATCACTTGATACCCAATTGATTCAAAGGCATTAAAAGGGAAAAGATCATCGATCACTTTCGTTTCTTGTAACGCTAAAACATCAGGGCGAGACGCCATCAACCAATGCTTTATGTGTTCTATTCTGGCCCTGATGCCATTGACGTTCCAGCTTGCAATTTTCATTCTAAGTGATTTAAACCAATTGTTGAGTCCAAGGATAGCAGTATAATCCAATTACCATTTTTATTAGTAACTACTGAGGATATGAGCATGAAAACAATTAGCTTAATTATTTTGTTAGGCCTGCCAGGAGCTGCTGTGTTTGCAGGTGATCATGATTTGCTTGATGAGCAGGCTTGTAACGAAACCAAAAAAGGCATAGGAGAAGCACTGGTTATCGCGGACTACTTGTTTAAAGAGGCTGAGAAAATCGACAAAGAAAAGCCTAATAACAAAGAAGAAACAGAAGAGCTCTTTGCTGCAGCGCTGGCGTTCTCTGAGATTGCAGAAAACTATTCAACTGTTTACGCAGTCTGGTGTAAAGATTAGCTTAATAGCTCAGACCGGAGTTGATCTACAACTTCAGAGGTTCTAGGCCTCACTCCCCGCCAGATGTAAAAAGACTCAGCGGCTTGCTCTACCAGCATACCCAAGCCCTGTAAGTTTTTAGCAGAACCATTTTTTTTTGCCCAATTCAGAAAAGGCGTTTCTCCATAAGAATAAGCAAGGTCATAACAGACGGCATTGGAGACAACACTGTCAGGAATGTCCGGAACAACCCCATCTAGGCTTGCCGATGTGGCATTAATCACCAAACCAAAACCACCAGCAAGACCATCAGAAGATAAAGGCTCAATTGTTCCAACAGGCATAAATTCTTCCTGTAACAACTCCGCTTTTTCCATGGTTCGGTTGTGTAGAGCAATAGAGCCTACATTATTGTTGAATAATACAGGCACTATGCCTCTAGTTGCTCCCCCGGCACCCAGTATGAGAACTTTTATGTTTTCTAATAGCACATCATTATTTTTTAGATCATTAATTAGGCCAATACCATCCGTATTATCTCCATGAGCTCTTCCATCCTCAGAAAAAGTTAGCGTGTTTACGGAGCCGCAGGATTGGGCATTATCCGAGCATGAATCAGCAAACCTGAAGGCCTTTTCTTTAAAAGGAAGTGTGATATTTAACCCTTTCCCTCCTTTTTTAAAAAACTCCTCAAGCACGCTAGTAAAGCTTTCATCCGTTGCTGGCAGGCGATGATATAAAATGTCATGTCCAACTTGTTTGGCAAACAATTGATGGATTTCTGGGGATTTGCTGTGCTTGATCGGATTCCCTATAACGCCATAATTATCCATACATATCCTCTATGAAAAGTTTTAATGAGTATAGCTATTATTTGTCGTGGCTGACAATTAAGGACGTATGGTTTTTCCAGAACATAAGTCAATAATTGTGGAGGGGCGTTCAAACGAACCTTTTTCTCCTTCAATAATATAGTCCAGCAGAGGGCCCATAGTTTTTTGAACTTCATTAGCAGACTTACAAGGTGTTTTGCCGTGCTGGTTTGCACTGGTCGAGATAATTGGAAGGCCCAACATATCCGACAAACCTTGGATAATTGGATCTTTGTTTATTCGGAGCGCTAAGGTATTGTTAGTGGTAAGCCAAGGCGGTGCTGATCTACTGGCGGGCACAATATAGGTTGTGGGCCGCTGTACAGGCGCGGACATTATTTCAGTTTGTTTTTTATCAGGGTCAATCCATTGGGATATGGTTGCCAGATTTGGGGTGAGTAAAATAAAACCCATTTCCTGAGGTCTGTTTTTAATTCTTTTTAATTTCTCTACAGCTTTTTTATTCCCAGGATCACATCCAAGCCCAAATATCGACTCTGTTGGGAAAGCTATTAACCCTCCATGGATCAATACGTCATGTATATTTTTATAGTCGGAAGAAGAAAACATGATCCATGTCCTGTGTATTTTATAATTACCGTTTCTTTTTCTTTTTGTTTTTGTTTTTTTTCTGTTTTGCGTCCAAAAGAGCAAGACAATCTTCTTCAGTGAGGGTTTTTGGGTCTGTATTTTTGGGCATCGAAACATTCAACTTTCCATTGGTGATATAAGGCCCCCAACGCCCTTCTTTAATTTTAATATTTGAATCTTCAAACTCCTTGATGTTTGTGCTGCCTTTCTTGCTAGCAATGCTAGTCAGGGCCTCATCCAATCCAACTGTAAAAGGATCACAGCCTTTTCGAAGTGAGAAATTTTGGGAGCCCCTTTTGAGATAAGGTCCATAGGGACCCATGGTGGCAAAAATAGTTTCGCCTGATTCTGGGTCCTTGCCAACATCTCTCGGCAAACTTAAGTATTGTAAGGCTCTTTCTAGGCCCACCTCTTCCATGTTCTCCCCTTTTATAAGACTCACATATCTTGGTTTTTTTCCATCTTCATTGGTTCCAAGCTGAACCACTGGGCCAAATCGGGTTTCTCTAACAATTATTGGCTCGTTAGTTTCTGGATGGGGGCCAAGAATATTGTCGGTTGCTTTAAACAAATCCAGACCTTCTTCAAATGTAATTGAAAAAAGCTTTTGTCCTTTTTTCAGAGCTCTCCATTCTGGATCATCGCCGGCATCTATATCTCCTCTTTGAACAGCGGCCCCGTTTTTCGTCATTCGGGCAAAAATAGGCTTGTTAACTTCTGGGTCTGTGCCAAGCAATCTTTGTGGGTTCACATCTCTCCTTGTTAATTTTTTTCCTGCTGTTGCCACCTCTTCTTCTAAAGGCGACCAAAATTGATCCAAGACATCTTTTTTGCTTTTGGAACCATTGGATATAGCATCCAAATCATCTTCCATTTTTGAAGTAAACTCGTCATTGATGTAATCAGCAAAGCTTCCATTCAAGAAGTTGCTAACTAGTCTTCCCATGTCGGAAGGCTCATATCTTTTTTGGGTTGAAGTTATATATTCCCTTTCTGTTAATCTAGATAGGATGCCCGCATAGGTTGAGGGCCTGCCAATTCCTTTTTCCTCAAGGGTTTTTATCATACTGGCATCATTAAATCTTGGTGGTGGCTCTGTAAAATGTTGCTCTTTGGTTAGGTTTAGAAAATCAATAACATCGCCTTCCTTTATATTTGGCGGTTTTTTATCACGCACCTCTTCTTTTGTTGCTAGAAGATAACCTGGAAAGAGCAGTTTTTGTTCAGAAAAACTAAAGGAAGCTAAGTCAGGCAAGCTGTTGGATATAAACTCTATAGTTGTTCGTTCAAAGATAGCGTCCTTCATTTGGGAAGCTATGGTCCTTTCCCAAATTAAATTATAAAGCCTAAACTCATTGTCACTGAGTTCTGCTTTGAGGCTGTCTGGTAATATATTTATATCGACCGGTGTTATAGCTCCATGAGCCTCTTGGGTATTTTTTGCCTCCTTTTTGTTTTTAAATTTTCTCCTTTCAAGAAAATCTTCCCCATAAAGATCAACAACTTTTTGTTGAACCAAAGGTAGTTTAGTTTTATCAATTTCAATAGAGTCCGTCCTTATGTACGTAATCAATCCATCACCCTTGTCTCCTCTCGCAAACAGTGATTGTGCATATCTCATAGTATCTTTAGGAGTAAAACCAAATTTCGCTGATGCCTGCTGCATTAGTACCGAGGTCCTGAACGGCGCTTTTGGACCACGCTTTATTTGCTTGTTCAGAACGGAAGCCGCTCTCATTCCATTATTACAACCAGCTTCCAGTTTTGTGGTAGCGCTATCAACAAGAGCGCTAGACACAAAAGTGAATTTTTTTACGGGCTCTTTTTCGTATAAGGTTAGTTTTACATCTATTTTTTCTTCTTTTTGTAAAAGGGCACCAATTGTCCAATATTCCTGAGGTACAAAGGCTTCAATTTCTTTTTCCCTTTCCACAATCATCCGCAATGCCGGACTTTGCACTCTTCCAGCAGAGTGATTATTGCTTGGAAAAAGTCGCCACAAAAGAGGGGATAGAGTAAATCCAAAATGTCTATCCAAAGCTCTTCTTGTTTCTTGTGACTCAACCAAATCCATTGCTATGTGTCCAGGCTTAGAAACTGCATCCTTGACCGCCTCTTTGCTGATTTCATAAAATACTGCTCTTTTAATTCCTTTCCCATTAATTTTTTTAGCGTGTTTTGTTTTTAAAAGCTCAGAGACATGCCAGGCAATGGCCTCTCCCTCTCTGTCGGGGTCAGTAGCTAAAATAACTTCCTCTGCATCTTTTAGCGCATCCGTTATTTTTTTAATGGCTTTTTCTTTTCCAGGGATGGTGATGTAGGCCATTGCATAATTGTTTGCCGGATCAATTGCATCTTTTTTTGGCAATTCCCTAATATGCCCAATAGTGGCTAAAACCTTATAGTCAGCACCGAGGTATTTTTCTATAGTTCTAGCTTTTGCTGGTGATTCAACGATGACAAGCTTTGTCATTTTATTATCCTATAAATAAGCCGCGACGTGCGCGGCTATATGTCCTATTGTTTTTTTATTTAGTTCAGTTTCGACGGGGATTCCCAAAAGGCATCTCCCTCTATGGTGTTCAGTCTCACGTCAATATTTGGTTCTTGGAAGAGCATTAAAATACTCAGGGCTTTTACTACTTCAACATCCAAGGGTTCAAATCCAATGCTGGTAAGTTTATCAATGAGCAGCTCTCTTTTTAAGGGAGACAATAGTCCAAATCTTTCAAGCCTTGTAATATAGTTTTGACACTCTTCATTAACCAAATTTTTTTCACTATCACTTAAAATCCTAACTGAATGTTTTTTTGGTTTTTCAATATTAATCATGTTGGGAGATTTATTGAAAACACCAATCCAGTCCATGGCGTGTTCAATAGCATCTTGCTTAAAGCCAGCTAGTACAAGCTCATTTCTAATCTGAGTTTCGTTGCTTTTGCTTAAATCAGGCTCTTCTGAATAGTACTCAAACAAATAAAGCAAAACATCCAGAAACGCCTCTTTCATTTTGTGGTTCATACAGCAAGGAAATAGTGGTTTGTTTTGTTGAGAATGTATGAAAAGAAGCAATAGGTCAAATATTTTTATTTTTTTATTTTTTCTAATGACTGTCCCCAAGAGCCGATAAGATTAGTCTTCTAAGTGCTATCATGTCACCCTTTACTAATTTTCAGTGGTATGTTTTATTTATGAAGACGCTAAAAGTAATCACAGAGCCAGATGAGAGGCTTAGAAAAAAATCAGAACCTGTCCATGATTTTGATGACCAACTAATACAATTTTCTGAAGACATGTTGACTACCATGTATAAAGAAAAAGGGATTGGTCTTGCGGCTCCACAAGTTAATAAACCGATTCGACTCATTGTTTTAGATATCTCTGAAAACAGGGATGAGCCATTGGTTTTTGTTAATCCTATTATCGACTCACATCAAGGGAGTGTAGATAGCAACGAGGGTTGTCTTTCTGTTCCAGATATCAAAGCAGACATCAGGCGTTTTGAAAGCATCTTATTTAGTGCGCAATCCATACATGGAAAAAACATCTCTTTTGCTGCTGATGGGCTTTTGTCTGTGTGTCTTCAGCACGAAATAGACCATCTAGACGGCAAGCTTTTTATTGATCAAATTTCTGATATAAAACTACAAAGGATTAGAAAAAAAATAAAAAAACAAAAAAAAGCAGAAGCAATAGAAAAGCAAAACAATGCGAGAATAATATAAATGAGGAATTGTATGAATGAAAGCTGCCTCTATTAAAATTGTTATTGCAGGAGCATCAGCTTTTTCTGTGCCGACAGTTAAAAGGCTCAATGATTTAGATTACCAAATTGTTGCGGTTTTGACCCAGCCTGATAGGGCAGCTGGAAGGGGGTTAAAACAAACCAAGAACCCAGTTAAACTATTTGCTGAAAAGGCGGAACTGACATTACTAGATTTTGAGTCATTAGATGGAGAAAATGTTTTTGAAACAATTAAAAAACTATCCCCTGATCTCTTAATAACAATTGCTTATGGTGGTTTAATTCCACAAAAAATTCTAGATATTCCTCGTTGTGAGTCAATCAATATTCACCCCTCTTTGTTGCCTTTATGGCGAGGCGCGTCCCCTATACAGTCGGCCATTTTAAACGGAGATACAAAAACAGGAATTAGCTTAATTAGAATGACTCCTGAGCTTGATGCTGGCCCTATTTTTGCTGTAACTGAAACATCTATAGGTCCAGAAGAAAACACGCTGTCATTATCAAATCGGTTGGCGAATATGTCTGCAATATTAATGACGGATAATATAGAAGATATAGTTAATAAAAATATATTTCCTAATGAACAAGAACATCAAAAAGCAACACATGCATCAAAACTTACAAAACAAGACGCAATTATTAATTGGACAAGTCCGGCGTCAGAGATTCTGAAAAAAATTAAAGCATTCAATCCTTGGCCAGTTGCGCACTCTATATTAGAACAAAGGATCTTTCGTATTTGGGACGCTAAACTAAGCAAGCAAATAAATGATATCTCTAAGCCTGGCTCCATCATCAAGGCTCAATCAAAGGAAATATTAGTCGTCACAGGTGATGGTATGCTTTCATTAATAAGTGTTCAGTTAGAGGGCAGAAAAAAAATGCTGGCACTGGATTTCTTTAAAGGCTTTGCTTATGAAGGAAAAGCCCTAGGCCAATAATCAAACAAATTCCTTTGTTCATAGTGAGCACAAACTGGTAATAATAGATAGTTTTCTAATACACTACCTAACCCGATATGAAAAATAGCATTAATAAAACCAAAGGATATATGGTTGTGGTGTTTGTGGTCCTTTTATTTGCCACCAGCATCGTTTATACACAGCCCATTAAACTAGTAAAAGGTGAATCTGTTTTAATAGATGGGGTTTATTATTCTGATATCAATATAGAATTTTCTTTTAGTAGAGCATACCTTCAAGCTTTAAACTCTGGGTTAGTTTTTGATATTGACCTCGATTTTCTTATTATTAATATTAAACCTTGGCGGGTCGATAAAGAAATTGGCAAACTGAGTCAAACATACACCATCAAATACAATGCGTTTACCCAGAGATACACTGTTTTAAATACCAACACCGGAAGAGAGACATCTTACCCAACTATTGAAACAACCCTGAGGAATCTGGGTACAATCAGTAAATTTCCTGTGGTGGACGATTCATTGATTAATATTGATGAGAACTATCAGGTTTTTTTATCGGCTAACATCAAAGCCCAAGGGGTCCCACAGTGGATTAAAACCCTAACCTTTTGGCGAGACAATTTAGATTTTCAAACAGAACAGATTCAATGGCCACTTTTCAAATAAAGCAAAAAATAACAAAAAGAATCATTTTTTTCTTACTAACTCTAAGCGCCTTTTCGTTGTTTGCTCTTATGTTTGCATCTGATAACTCGGAAGAATTTAATAGAGTGCAAACACCCATTTTATTGGTCAACACAGTCTCATTCTTTGTGTTGTTTGTTCTTGTGGCATTAAGCGGTAAGCAACTGGTTAACGATTATAAAAAAAGCAAACTTGGTGCAAAACTACGTTTAAAAATGACCCTAGTATTTGGGGCACTCTCTATTATTCCGGTCGCGGTAGTTTTTTTCTTTGCGACAAATTTTATGAATAAGGGAATTGATGTTTGGTTTGATGCAGAAGTAGAAACAGGGCTAACAAATGCACTTATGTTAGGGCGCTCTGCACTTGAGGAACAAATCCAGGAAGGGCTATTTAAATCAACAAACATGTCACTAAAACTCACAGGTATTGAGGAACTGAACCAACAACTACATAAACTTAGAGAGGGTTCCTTTGCTTTAGAACTATTGGTTTTAAACAGAGAGCTACAACTTATAGGACAGAGCACTCAAACATTGAGCGGCTTAAGCCCTAGGCTGCCTACTAGGGCAGAAATTATCCAAGTTGATAATAAACAATCATGGGCCAGTCTTGATGCCTCTACTGAGGGGGCATATCTAATTCGGGTGTTGGTGCCTGTATTGGGGTTTTCTTCAAATGAGACACCATTGTATCTCCAGAGCGTATTTGGTGTTGATCCAGTGTTGAGTATGATGGCTGAATCAGTTGAACAAACCTACGCAAAATACGGACGTCTAACTTTTCTTAAAATACCTCTTCAGTATAGTTATATTTTTACTCTAGCATTGGTTGTTTTGTTGGCATTGTTGATTGCAGTATACGGCTCCATCGAATTTTCTAAGAGTTTGGTAGAACCCATAGAATCATTGGAAGAAGGAACAAGGTCGGTTGCAGAGGGTGATTTGGACATTTATATACCAAGAGCCGGGAAGGATGAAATTGGTATTTTGGTGAATTCTTTTAATGAGATGGTTGACAAGCTTGCAAGCGCTCAAAAAGAAGCCAACGAGAGTAGAAAAATTATTGAACATGAAAGAACCACACTTCAGGCTATACTTTCCGGCTTGTCTGCTGGAGTCATCGTGTTGGACAAAAGACAAAATATTACCTTAATTAACCCAGCGGCTTCTGTAATTTTGAACGTTGATACGGAACGACACATCGGTTGCAATGTAAAAAATATTATTAAAACTAATGACTTATTTAGTCAGTTTATCTCTAAGGCCATATCTAAAATAGAATATAAAAAATCCTGGAGAAAAAAAATCACACTCGATTTAACAAATAGCACTAGAGAAATTATGTGTAGTTATAGAGAATTATCGAGCTCAACAAACGGCTCTATTTTATTGCTAGTTTTTGAGGACATAAGTGATTTTCTAAAAGCACAGCAAGAGGCTGCTTGGAGTGATGTTGCAAGGCACATGGCACACGAAATCAAAAACCCATTAACACCAATACAGCTTTCAGCTGAAAGGCTTCGGAAACGCTATGCATCAATGCTTAAGGCTGATGATTTGGATTTTTTATCTAAATCAACAAATACAATTATTAATCAAGTTGAGCTAATGCGTGACATAGTCAACGCTTTTGGTGAATTTGCTAAAGATCCAGAGCTACAGTTTGAACATCTAGATTTAAACCAATTACTCAACGAGGCAGTGAGCTTGTTTGGGGAGGAGAAAAATACAGAGTATTTTAGTTTAGTATTAGACAATAAAATTAAGCTCATAGAGGGTGATGTTAAACGTATTCTCCAAATGCTAAATAATTTACTCACGAATGCAATTGATGCTGTCGTTGGTGTAAAAAAACCAAAAATAACCATTTCAACCAAACTATTAACCAAGCAAGACAGAGCATTTGTTGAGCTCAGCGTTATGGATAATGGTCATGGGTTTAATAAGAAAGCTCTGATAAGCGCTTTCAAGCCTTATTTTACCCAAAAAACAAAAGGCACAGGTTTGGGGTTGGCAATAGTGAAAAAACTAGTCAGCGAACATAATGGATGGGTAAGAGCACAAAACAATCCTGATCAAGGAGCTTGTTTGACAATTACAATACCAGTACAAAGAGAACAAACAACCAATGGCTAACTAATGAATGACCAACAAAAAACCATCTTAATTATTGATGATGAACCTGAAATAAGGAATTTGATGGAAGAGATATTGTCTGAAGAAGGCTACAAAACATTTTCTGCAGAGAGCGCACAAAGGGCTGAGCAAATTATTGCAATCCATCAGGTTGACCTTGTGTATTTAGATATTTGGATGCCAGACACTGATGGGATAGATCTGCTAAAAAAATGGACTAAAACAAATAACCTAAATGCTCCGATAATAATGGTTTCTGGACATGCAACTATTAAAACTGCTGTTGAGGCCACTCGATTGGGCGCTTTTGATTTTATAGAAAAACCCCTCTCAATTGAAAAATTGTTAACTTCAGCTGAAGAAGCCTTAAACGCAAAGATTGAAAGAGGTTTAGATGATCAGGTCATATCTTTTTTAAAAGCAAAAACAAACACATATTCTGATTGCTTTGCTAGCCTGGATTCTATTGTAGATAAGAACAATATAGTTTGTTTAAGGGGAGAAGCGGGAACAGAAAAAGAGATTTTTGCAAAATACCTACACTATCAACAATACAATCAAAAACATAATTTTGTAAGCGTCTCGTTGAATTTATTGCTTTCTGAACAACAAGAAAGTATTGCTGCAATCAATGAACTGACAAAAACCTTAGGACATTTAGAAGAAGGCACAGCGTATCTTTCAGGGTTTGTTGATTTAAGTATAGAGAACCAAATCAATGTAAAGAATTTTTTAAATAATTGGTTGCCAAAACAAAGAAATATATATGTTTTAGAGATGCCTAAAACCAAGAGGAAACTCCCCACTTCAGAAGACAACACAACATTAAAACAAACCTTTTCTGGCATTGTAGTTGTAGATTTGCCTCCCTTAAGGCAGCATCTTCAAGATATTCCCGATCTTCTCAAACTCTTTATAGGTTATTTTGTAACAGCGGAAGAATTATCTCAAAGGAGGTTTAGTTTGGCGGCTATGAATATGCTTATGAAATATTCATGGCCCGGGAACTTACAACAATTAAAAAACATGGTTCATACAATTTTAATAAGATCAAATAAAGAAATTATAAACATTGAAGAAGTTGAAGAAACACTAATTCTTCAAGGCCCAGCTGGCGACCTACTGGTTCAAAACGATATGATGTCTATGACCATGACTGAGGCTAGAAAAGAATTTGAAAAAGCTTTTCTTTTAAAGCAGTTAGAGTTCGTTGGTTGGAAAGTTGCTGAGCTTGCGCGGCGTATTGATATGGAAAGAACTAATTTATACAGAAAACTCAACTCACTCGGCATAGAGTATAAAAATAAAAAGCAGTAATTTTTTAAAAATAGTCTCTATTTTAGCTACATCTGTTCTGGAGCAGAAACCCCCAGTAGTGACAAACCATCTTTAATAACAATTGCAACGGCAGCAATTAAACCTAGACGAGCATTTCTAATCTCACTGTCAGCTTCTATAAATCGGTGTGCGTTATAGTAGGAGTGAAATAGCTGAGCAATTTCCAGTAAATAGTTGGCCAAAGAGTGAACAGAATAATTATCCGCAGATAACTTAATAACGCTCGGATAATCTCCAAGTTTAGTGATGATTTGAGTTTCGTGATTTGTGGATAATAAACTCAGGTTTGATATTCCAGAATTTTTATCAAAATCAAAATTATTGCGGCTTAGTTCTTGAAATACTTTGTGAATACGAGCATGCGCATACTGAATATAATAAACAGGGTTGTCATTGTTTTTTGCTTTTGCCAAATCAAGATCAAAATTAAGATGTTGGTCATTTGATCGTGAAATATAGAAAAATCTTGCTGCATCTTTTCCAACTTCTTCTAGCAGCTCTAAAAGTGGAATAAAAGCACCTGTGCGAGTAGACATTTGAATTTTTTTATTCCCCCTAAACAATGAAACAAACTGTATCAAAACGACCTCCAAACTCTCTGTTGGCTGATCCATTGCTTCAAGCCCAGCTTTTAATCTAGGCACATAGCCGTGATGATCTGAACCTAAAACATTTAACAACAGATCAAAACCACGGCTTCGTTTGTCTAAATGGTAAGCGACATCAGATGCAAAATAAGTGGAACTACCATCTTCTCTGAGAACAACTCTATCTTTATCGTCGTTAAATTTGCTGGTTTCAAACCACAAAGCTCCACCATCTTTGTAAACATATTTTTTGTCTTTTAGCACACTGATAGATTGGTTAATCTGTCCTTTGTTAATCATCTCTTTTTCAGAGAACCAGTTGTCATAAACCACACCAAATTTTTCAAGGTCATTTTTAATATTTTTTATAACAATCTCTGTAACAGCACTAGATAATGCTGCAAAAACATCACCGCCTAAGTATTGTTTAAAATTGTTAATTATGAGGTCAGCTTCTTCATCTTTTGTTTTAGTGTGATAGGTGTTTTTGAGAGCGCGGTTGTCAAGCAAGGTCAGAATATTAGATTTAAATAATGGATATATTTGTTGGGCAATATCTTCTATATAAGCTCCTTGATATAAAATTTTTGGCTGCTTTAGTAAGGCGCCTTTATTATTAAGCAGTTTAATCAAAACGCTTATAACCAGAATATCAATTTGCCTGCCAGCATCATTTATGTAATATTCTGTTCGTACATTATTGCCGGCTTTTCTAAGAAGGTTCGCCAACGAATCCCCATAAGCCGCATGTCTTCCATGCCCAATATGTAGAGGTCCTGTAGGATTAGAAGAAACAAATTCTAGAAGAATTTTTTTTTGTGTATTTCTTGCAGTGCCGTAGTCTCCTCTATGTTCCAAAATAGTTTTTATTACTTCGTTTTTTTTGCTTTCGCTAAGATAAAAATTAACAAATCCTGGAGGCGCTACTTTCGTTTTTTTAATATCTCCTGTTTTCTCTATGTTTTTTACAATTTCATCAGCAATTTTTAATGGGTTTAGATCTAGTATTTTTGCTAGCTGCAAAGCGACATTGCATGAATATTCACCATATTTGGGGCTTTTTGTTCTGGTTATTTCAATTTTAATAGCACCCAATTCTAGTGTTTCCAGTATTTTAGAAGACTGAATGGATTCGTGGACTAGGCTTTCAAGTTCTTTTTTCAAAATAATTTAACAAGTGGTTACTGTATTTTACATAACTCCTTTTGTTATGTTAGGTCAATCGGGTCTACATCGATAGACCATCTAATATTGCTTGTTTGTTTTGCACTAGCAATTATTAAGCAAATCTTATCAAGAAATTTATGTAATTCTTTTCTATTTTGATTGAGTAGCAATAGTTGACCTCTATAGTTGCCTGCTCGTTTTTCAATTGGAGAAGAAACAGGCCCTAAAATTATTGTTTTGCCCTTGTTAATAATGGAACCTTGCTTTTCAAGAAGACTTAGAAAACCAAACACTAAACTTGTTTTTGTTGCTTGGGCATGAATCAGAGCAAGGTGACTATAGGGAGGCCATTGAGGGGTTTTTCTCGCTATAAGCGCCTCAGAAAAAAGCGAGCTATAGTCTTGGGTGATTATTTTATTCAATAAAGGATTGTTCGGGTTAAATGTTTGTAGAAAAACCTCACCTACGGTTTCTCTCCTACCAGCCCTGCCAGCAACTTGAATAAATGTTTGAGCAAACCGCTCACTGCTTCTAAAGTCACTTCCGAATAAACCCTGATCTGCATTGATAATTGCAACCATCGATAATTTTGGAAAATCATGACCTTTGGTTAACATTTGGGTGCCCAACACGATTTGTGCACTTCCAGATTGCGCCTCTTTGAACAGGAGGCTCCTTTGCTTTTTTGTTTTTACGGTATCCCTGTCAATTCTTATGATCTTCGTGGTTGGAAATTTATCCCTTAATAACAGTTCAATTTGTTCTGTGCCTTGTCCTAGGGGAATTGAAGACGACCCACATTTATTGCATAAGCTTTTCCAAGGGTTGTTATATCCACAGTGGTGGCACAATAAACACTGATTTATTTTGTGTAAAACCATACTGGTGTCGCAACGTGGGCATTCTTCAATATACCCACACTCCACACAAACCGTTGCTGGAGAAAACCCTCTTCGGTTGAGAAACAATAGAACTTGATTGCCATTTCTTGTGTGTTTTTTAATAGCCTTCAAAAGAGTGTCGGTCAGCCCATTTTTTTGTGGGTGGACCCTTAAATCAATAATATTTATTTTTGGAAGTGGGGTAGAAAAAACGCGATTCTTCAGTGTGATTTTCTTATACTTTCCATTTTTTACATTCATCAATGTTTCAAATGAAGGGGTTGCAGAACCCAATATGACAGGAATGTTGTTATGTTTTGCCCTTAAAATAGCTAGATCACGGGCTGAGTATCGAAGCCCATTTTGTTGTTTAAGAGAAGCATCATGCTCCTCATCAACAATTATTATTCCTAGATCTTTGAAGGGTGTGAATACACCTGATCTTGTCCCTATTATAATTTTTAAAATGTTTTCTTTGGCTTTGAGCCAAATGTCTGCACGTTGTTTTGCAGCAATATCAGAATGCAATACACTGACCACATTGCCAAATCTTTGATGAAACTGTTCAAACAGCTGGGGAGCGAGGCCTATTTCAGGAACAAGGACAAGCGCTTGTTTATTCTTTTGTATATATCTGTCAATTGTTTGAAGGTAGAGTTCTGTTTTGCCGCTCCCTGTAACGCCATCAATAACTACAATTTGCTGGCTTTCACAAAATGAGCCTAAAAGCTTGAAACCCTCTTTTTGTTCTGTTGTGAGTGTTTTGTGTCTGCTTAAGTCAGATGCTGTTGTTATTGGGCTTGGCTTGGGGGTTTTTCCTTGACGCAGATACAAAGGAACAGCTGTCGCATAGACTTCCCCAATTGGGTAATGATAATAACCAGAAGTCCATTCTATTAAACGCTGGAGTTCTTTATCGATAACAGGTTCTTGATCAATCGACTCTATGACTTGTTTAAGTTTTTGTTCTGGCACTATCGATGTTTTTGCAATACTGTGAACAAAACCAATTTTTTCTTTATTGCCAAAAGACACTCTAACCCTTTGCCCGATAAAGTGTTCACAATTAGATTTATTAGAAACAGGTTTGTAATCAAAAAGATTATTTACTGGAGTGTTGAGAGCTATTCTGAGTATTGTTTTATTCAATAGCCTATGTTGTTTATACCTTGACTGACTGAATTAAGTCCAGCTGATAAATAATCACTAGGTGAGCCAATCCCAAAACGCAAATAACCATCCATGCCGTAACAGTCCCCAGGAACAATTAAAACACTCTGTTCTGTTCGCAATAAGTGGGCAAGCTTGGTGCTATTAATATTCATTTTGTAACCAACAAAAGCCATTCCCCCGGCTTTGGGAGGCACGAAACTAAAAAGGCCCGGATGTGTATTAAGCCAATTTTGGAACAATTCTACATTTGTGGACAACATCGATGTTGCTCTTGCATGTATTTTTTTTCTAGTTTCTGGTTGCATCATTTTGATTGCAATGTATTGAGAAAGCACAGATGCACAAATAGACGAATAGTCTTTGTGTGACCACAGGTCGTTGATAATAGACTCATCAGCAACCAACCAACCTATCCTGAGACCTGGGTGAGCAAAAGATTTTGATAAACCACAAGTTACGATCGCTTTTTCATAGAGCTCAATACAGCTATTTGTTTCCCTTCCGTTCAGCTCAGAACCTCTATAGACTTCATCAGAATGAATATAGGCATCGTATTTTCTCGCCAGAGCAGCCAATTGTTTTAATTCTTCTGCCGACATCACAGCCCCTGTAGGATTGCTGGGGTTGCAGATCGAAATAAGCTTAGTTTTATTGGTAAGCAGTGATTGAAGCTCGTCCATGTCAAAGTGCCAACCAAGCTCTTCTTTTAGGTAGATATATTTCACGCGGGCTCCAAAAATCTTTGCCAAACCCGGTACCTGCATATAATTGGGTAAAACCATAACTATCTCATCTCCAGACTGTATTAATGACCAGGCTAAGATGAAATTTGCTTCAGCAGAACCGTTTGTGATTAATACATTATTTTCGCACTGCCCTGGGTACCATTGTGCAACATGATTGAGGAGCACAGGATCTCCTTGAGTATACCCATAACCAATTTTCATGCTCAAGAAGTGATTGATTTCCTCTTCATTAAGCAAGTCTTTAATAGCTAAG
>Ga0187827_10003253_pt1 | contig 21152 bp, 15 predicted proteins | sample ETNtaG_39_FD_167969 | JGI IMG/M metagenome (GOLD analysis project Ga0187827, IMG submission 167969) | Marine microbial and viral communities from oxygen minimum zone, Eastern Pacific Ocean - ETNP2014_SV_150_PacBio MetaG (Illumina Assembly) | ecosystem: Environmental > Aquatic > Marine > Hypoxic... | reverse complement strand
AGTAGGATGTCCCCAATTAAACGTTTTGCGAATACAGTTGAACCCGCTCCTATGAGTGTAATTCTTGGCATGGTGATGGAATCGTTATTTTTCAATCATCTAATATAAATCAAAAATAATCGTTTTTGAAATCGTATCGATACGATTCCCCTAATTCATGAAACCATGAGATGAATGGTCCATGACTTTCGTTTTGAACATGATGAACACTTGGGAGGGTAGAAGAAGTTATTTGGCGGATCTAAATTCGACGCGTCAAAGAAGAAGACCATGCTACCTTACTCGGGGAGTTCTGACGCTGTCCCGCATAGCAGGTACCTGGTTGGCATCAACGATGGATGCGTAAGCAGAAGTCCTCAGAGGTCATACTTAGTGAGTACACAGTCACCGAAGGACCGAACCGCGAAGCGAGAGCAGAAGCCGAAATTTCGGAAGAGATGTAGATGCAAAAGCAACAAAAACTGGAGCCAGAACAACCGATGGTCCGAAAGCCCGAAGGAGGTAGTGGTTCGCATCAAGTCTCACCGTCAATGACGATCACTACGGTTCTAAATGCCCCAGCTTCGAACAAATACTGGAGCCGAACAAAATGCAAAATGCCTGGAAACAGGTCAAACGCAACAAAGGGGCAACAGGCTCGAATTTTTATAATTATTTGCCGAAGAGAGAGGCAGTCACTATTACCCCGTGAGGGATTCTAACCCAAAGGTTTAGCCTAGACTAACTATAATTTGTACCCCATTTTATACTCCGTTTTGTTTTGACCAAGGGAGTATTCTGAAACCCCATAAAAAGCCTATTAGAAGTCACAACACTTATTCTGGAAAAACCCCTGTGACTTATATATTTATATATCTTTAGTGGTGGACCAGGGGACTCAGAGACTGTCAAACCGTGCCTGGACACCTATAGTGGGGGACATAAATACTCTTAACTCGCCACTCTGCACTCGTTTACCACCGCGAAATTTCTTCCCGACAAATTTTCGTCCAGCGATCAAACCGTTCGGGAAGATGTTCGCAGGTATGGGTATCTTTGAGCACAATCTCCAAAACATTGCCATTTTCACGCGCCAAATCAATCGTATGTCGCAAGTATTTGCGGATCACATTTTCGTCAAATTCGCCGACAAGGTGAGCTGGTTGCGGTTTCCAGGAGAAAATGTAATCGCTTTTGAGTTTGGGGGCACACACATCAACATTCGCAAAGGGGGCAATTGAAATCCGCCGGAGGTTGGGGATGGTAAAAACATCATCGAGTTTGCGGCTCAAATCCTCGCAACAGCCATACCCATTGAGGCCAAAACGGGAAAGCAGGCGTTTTTCATATTCCAGGGCAAATTCGGTATGCATTTGGGGCGATACCATCTGAAACTCCTGCGATTCGGAGCTAGCCCACATATCGTTCGCGCGGACATGATAGGGATCAAATCTCGGGGCAGGAAGTTCATCGGTATAACCATTACCGCCCGAGCTTTGGTAGGTATTATCGTTGTTTAGACTCAGCAGATTCATTTCTTCAAACTGATCTAACCTCTTATGATGGCCTTCTTCGAGGAAGGTCATCACTTCATGGACGAAATCCGGCCGATCAACCATATCGTACATGATGTTTTCGAGGCCCAGCCATCCAGTACACATATTCATCAAATGAAAAGATATGTGTTTGATACCCGTCTTCTTAATTTCGAGAATATCGCCAAATAAATCGTGGGCCTCTTCAATGGTTTGTAGATGCCCGGCTTCATCGAATATCAGTTCAGGGTAATGTAGTTTTTTTAAGTCATTGGAATCGCGAATTACGGGTTTGAATGCAAATGACCCTCGATTCGCCGTTGGGAGATGGCGTTCAATATCCACCCCCCAACCAGTATCCTGAAAGGCACCTTGATTCCACCATATAGAGGGAAACCACTCTGCCTCGACAACGGTATCATCCGCGAAATGCTCGTAAGTGTATACCCTCTGATGCAGACGCATTTCAATTTCGCGCGCGCGGGTGCTTTCGCACGTTAGACTTTCATCCGGGATCAACTCTTCCCAGGAACCTTCTGGGAAAATTAGCATCATTGGCCTTTCAGATTGCAAACTATTGTGATTCGTCCATAACCGGCGGCGTTCGGCTATCACCGGGTCCGCAGCAATTTCAGTCACTCGTTGGGCCAAATAACGCAATATTTGACGGTCTTTTAGAGAAAATCTATTCACAGTCATTCCAAATTAGTAATACAGGAAAATCAAACCTGTCAAGGAAATAATTTCAACCTTTCATCGGTGCTTGGTGGTAGGATAGCGGAGTTGGTCTCACGTATTTGGGTTTTTGTGTGGGTTATCAGCTCACACCCTCCGAGAAAGTCCTCTACATAGCATTTGATGGCACAGAGAATCAGCATACAGGACCACGGATCGCACAGGTCTCCGTACCACATTAATTCTTTAGCCACGGGAGGATCCTGATACCAGGAAACTTCAGGGTATTGGAAGTTTGTATCGCCGAAATCACTGAAAGAGTAAATGACCTGCTTCCTAAAATTGGTCCTGGCGTGGTTTGACAGTTACTGAAGCCCCATGGACACCCAAAGGTCTGCCCTTCGATACGTAAAGTAGTTAGTCCTGCTTCCACACAGACATTAAATGAACCCTAGTGACCATCTCCTATCGTACAGGCATGACCGTCAGTCAGGAAACCAACAAAATACTCTACACAGGATTGATTGAGATTCAGAAAATGAATGCTCCAGAAGGATAGCCCTCCAGGGCGCACTACCTCTTATACTCAAAACATGGAACTTAGGTTGGCAGATAAGTTCAGAGTTAATGATTATGGTCTTGACTGGTCTAAATCGACAGCAACTTTACCTACAGTTAGGCTTCAAAAGTGGGGGGAGGGGGGCTTGAAAAACTCAGACAGGAATCTGAGGGTTTGGAGTGACTTGTGTCTCGAAAATCATTCTTGAAGTTTTATTGGCTCGGGTTCAAGTAACTCCTTGAACCAGTAACAGCCTTCTCTGATAAACTGCACATTTTTTTAGGGACAAATTTAATCACTGGTAGATATTCTTCATTTGCCATACATCCATTGACTTCAATGTGACTTTTTTTCCTTGAGCACGTAGTGAAATACCAACACTATCCTTACGTTCAGGATACACACGAACCGCTACACATTGCTTATTATTGACGAAGACTTCGACAATGCTTTTGTCGATGAAAACTCTTAGTACTAGAGGTTCATTTGGTCCAACATACACAGGACCTGTTTCCGGAGCACGTGACCAAACGTCTGAGGCTGTCGAGGAATATGAATTATCAATGGTTATCAAACTATCGGTTGCCTCAAGTAGTTTGTCTCGTTCCCAGGCTGAGTACCTTTCCCAATTCCGATAACCACGTGTTTTGTAAAAGGCGATACTGGTAAATTCTTCTTTATTCGATGAACGAAGGACATTAAGTTCGATCATGGAAGCATCACTTGGAGCGAATTCAGCTATAAGTTCAATAGAATTTCCTTGAACCCTATCCAGAACAATCTCTTTATTGGCTGGAAGTGTCATTGCTGGAATATTTTGATATTCATCCCGAAGAGATTCAACATCTCCGGCAGGTACTACAAATAGAGCATCACAGCCCAATTTATCCGTTCCTTGCAAAGTCAGCCGACGAGGTAGACTCATAATTTGATCCCAGCCTTTTGTTGGCTTGGCGGAATTCATGTTGTAGATGACAATCACACCACCTTTGTCATCTGGTGTCGCTGAGGGGGCATAAACCCCACCAGGGCCAAATGCACCAAAATTCGCGTCAATGTGAGCAGTAACCACAAATATATCGCGATCCTTATCATAATCACCGAGTAATGCTTGACCGCCACTCATATGGCTAAAGAAAAGCAAAATATGACGGCCACCAATCGGCCAGAAATAGGGGCAAGCACCATCGTCGCCAATTAAAGTAAAAACATCGCCTTCAACAAACGGATGGAGATATTCCCAATTAGCTAGATCAGTTGATCTAAAGAGGAAATTCGCCCTTCGTCTTTTTCCTGAGGGTTCATGAGGTAATGTTCCTGCTGAAAGGGCAAAATAAAATCCATCTTTTTCCCAAATACACGGATCAAAGACGTTATAAGGCAAAAGAGAACCATCTGGACTTTGGATGGGAATGACCGCCTGTCCAGTAATTTTTTCCCAATTCAAAAGTAATGGATCATTCGAGATTGCAACCATATTGCCGACTTCAGTTCCATGGTACATCGCAATCACACGATTATCTTCGACCAAGGTTGTGCCCGAAAAACAGCAACGTTCTGGATTGGGGTAAATGGCATAGGGCAAATCCAGCCAGTGTATTAAATCATCACTGACGGCATGCCCCCAATGCTGGCGTGGATCTTCTGGCGGGTAACCCTGATAAAATAAATGCCACCTCCCTTGCCAATAACAGAGTCCATTAGGATCATTAAGTATATTTTCTGGGTTGACGTAATGATAAATAGGGCGATGAGGATCGTAAAAATACCGTTTACGATAATTAATCAATCGCATCAACAATGGGTTGGATTTTAGGGCTGCCTTCTGTTTTTCTAGGGTTTTTGGAAAAGTGAAATAAGGAACTTTCGAGGTATAATTTGTTTGATCGGTCATTTATGGTCTCCAAGCACATCGAACTGATGATTTTTGTTTGAACAAACTCAAAGCATTTCTATAGCAGCTACTTTGGATTGGATAGCGTGGAGGCGTTCAGCGTTAAATTTTGAACTACGATCATACTTGAATATCCCATTTTCCTCCTGGTCGATATCGGTGAGTTGTGTATAACAATACCCAAACATATCAGGATTCTGCATCAAGACTTCACAGAGTTTCTCAAAACGCTCATAGAATTCCTCAATGGATTTAGGCCTCTCCCCATAGCCCCAGGACTGCACATGTTCTTGATCCGAGCTCCACCAAATGCCCCCAAATTCGCTGACAAAATAGGGTTGCCCCTGGTACTCGACCGACCACTCATTCATGATATTCCTCCCCCAAGCATCCCGTTCCACATACCTGGCGGCCTGCTGCCTCTCCATCCAGGTGTTCCTATAGGGTTTCCCTGAAGCCAGTCCTGATTGGTTTACTCGGAAGATTTCAGGATTTTGTTCATAGTCATGGCTGTCATAGATATCAACATCGACGATCCTGTGGGAGTATCCCGAAGTGTCCAAAACCGGGCGGGTGAGATCCATCGCCTTGGTAGCGAGATACATTCCTCGTGTTACATCATCCAGTTCTGAAATGAAATCAGTGATCGGTTGCCAGGTTTCGTTCAGGGGGCACCAGCCTATGATGCTGGGATGAGAGTAGTCTCTTTGAAGTACCTCCAACCACTCGGTGATGTAGGCTGGTGAGAAGCGCTGGTGGTGTGGAAGTGAGGATAGCCCTCTTGCTCCCCAGTCACCGAATTCTCCCCAAACCAGATAGCCCATGCGGTCTGCATGGAACAAAAAGCGTTCTTCAAACACCTTCTGATGGAGTCGGGCTCCATTGAAACCCACAGACTGACTCAGGCGTATGTCCTGAATCAAATCTTCGTCGGAAGGAGCCGTCATCAGTCCCTCGGGATAATACCCCTGATCCAGCACCAGTCTTTGGAAAAGTGTATTTCCGTTGAGTTTCACTGCTTTGCCTTCAATCGAGATGCTTCTCATACCGGCATAGCTCCTCGCTGAGTCAAGAACAGTGCCCTCCTCATTCATCAATTCAATCTTGAGATCATAAAGATGGGGGTCATCAGGGCTCCAAAGCCTTAACCGTTGCGGAGGAATTTGCATGCTGACACTTGGGGTGAAGTCTGAAACTGCATTTACGGTTTGAGATACAACAATTCCCGCTTGATCGGACACTGTGATGCTCAAACGTGTCCCCGGACGACTGTTAGAGATTTCCTGAGTGATCCGTAGGCTGCAGCTTGCCAGATCCGGGGTGATTCGGGGGCGTTTCAGATGAATTTGGGGTACAGGTTCCAACCACACCGTTTGCCAGATCCCTGTGGTGCGACCGTACAAGGCACCATATCCCTCATAAGATCGTGTTTGCTTGCCACGGGGTTGAGGCATTTCATCTCCATCTCTTGCCCTCAGTACTAAAACTCCTTCTTCACCTGGAGCAAGGAGTTCTGTGATGTCAAAAGTAAACGGGGAAAAACCACCTCGATGTCTACCTGCCTCCTTCCCATTGATCCAGGCCATGGTGTCATAATCCACTGCCTGGAAATGCAAAAGCACACGAGAAGACTTCCATTCAGCGGGAATACTCAATTTCCTGCGATACCAGACAGCCTTGAGGAAATCTTTCCGTTCAATTCCGGAAAGTCTGGACTCTGGACAGAAAGGAACCTGAATTTTTTCAATTAATGAACGTTCCAGCAAACCTCTTTCCAACCCACTGTCCCCCTGGTCGATTTCAAATTCCCATTCACCATTAAGGCAGAGCCATTCACTTCTGACAAATTGAGGTCTGGGGTATTCAGGTCGTTTCATTTCTTTCTTTCGTTGAATTCATACAGAAGCACGTTGTCTGACAGCGAAGCACTTTCATCATTTAAAAATGCTCTTTAACAAACCATTGATCCAGAAGTGAGAGGAGGGATTTTTGTTCGTTGTCAGGTAAATCGAAGAAAGATGAAGGAATGGTTTTACGGCAGTGTGGATGTCCACAGGAACATGGCCATGAGGTGCCACCATGGCAGTTGATGAGATAATCATAAGTGATTTCTTCATCTGGTTGAATTTGCTGCAAGGCCATCACACAACGCATCCCCTCATTGTTGGTCTGCACAAAGGTGTTGGGCTTACAGCAGTGATTGATAAAACGTTCCGGAATCTGCATGAGCACCTGCAGCCCTCCTGAAAGCCAGTCGCAATGGTATTCAAACTCCCCTTTTTCGGGATCAAGAGGATTTTCGCTGTTCACGATTCTGCTGTCGTCCAAAACGATAACCACTTCTGATTTTTCAAAGTTTTTAGTCGCAAACACGCCTTTCCCGTGAATCAGAGAATCCTTGACTTTCAGGGGCCATCCTCTGAGGTCTGTGTCTGCTTCATATGAGGTCATGCTGTCAAACAGAAAAACCTAGGCACTACTTTTGTCCTTCCTCATCAAGGGGTATCCAAGGCTATTTGACAACAAACTACAATGGATCCTGATGCAAGTCCCCCAAGAGATGTGTAAAGGAAACAATTGCTGGAAGAGTCATCAAGGGAAAAATCGAGGAAGCTATCATGCTAGACGTATTGTCATCTGAAGGATCCTCCCACAAGCTTCTTGCCAGGATGCTGAGATTGATCGTGGAAGACAAGCATCCTGGAAATCCGTTGGCTTTAGGCCTGGACAAGCAAGATTTCGTTGCTGAAAGCATAGCTCTCCCTTCCGCTTCGGCCAATGAAGCAGCATCTTCCAAATTCCCTAAACTGCCTCTAGTAACTGCCATATGTTCCGAAAAGGTTGAGGCAAATTCCCTAAAAGGGTTTAACAAAAATTTAATCCCGTTCATTTGGGGAAAATTTTGGTCAATAAAAGGATCGTGTGGTTTGTCGGCAGCATCAATCAGTGTGATATTTTTTTTAGGCAGTCCCTCATCACCGACGTGATTGTAGAAGACAGGGGGATATCCCAAAACAAGGTTGAGGGATCCTCATATTTTTTGAAATAGCTGATGAGTCATTCAGATCAATGAGTCAGTTTCAATAGATATTCACGATGGCCAAGACTTCCTGTTGTCATCTGCTTGTATTCATCTTTTAGTTGTTGAAACTGCTGTTGTGCCTTGCGTTTAAGTTTGCGTCGGGCCATCTCTTCCCGCGCTTTCTGTTGGTTGAGCAACCCCATGCCATCCAGCACAGGATAGTAGAGTTGGGTTTCCACATGTGGCAGTCCAGAAAGGTAATGTTGGAAATGAGAAATCATGGGCAATTCCCTCTTCCACATTTCAAGCCTCCTTGCAGATTCTTCTCCCAGGCAGTGGTCATGGACATGTTGCCAGAAGGGCGTATCGTCTCTTTCCCCACGATAGTGGATATTGAGAAAGGTTTTAAAATCATCAAATTGTCTTCCGATACGTTGATTGAATCGTTCACGCCCTCTGTCATTACCATGGAGGACATCCTCGAGATATTCCTTGGAAAAGAGGATCAGTTGAACCAGGGTGCTATGGATTGAGGTTGCCTCCAGGGGTTCAAGGAAACCTGCAGACAATCCAATAGCCAGACAATTACCTTTCCAGCTATCCTGAACCCGTCCTACCTCAAATCTCAGATCCTGGCGTGGTTCAACCGACTCCCCCAGAACACTTTCAATCTCAGAATGAGCCTCATCCGGACTTAAAAACTCATCTGAATAAACATAACCGCAACCCATGCGGTCCTGTGTCGGGATTTGCCACATCCATCCTGATCCCTGTGCCCACGCCAGGGTATAAGGAGGGATTTCGCGTGCTGGATCATGATCCAGGAAAAAGGGCATGGCCCGGTTGACAGGCAGTTCGTCTTTGTATGAGATCCAATCCGACTGAAAAACCTGTTCCACTAAAAGCCTGCTGAATCCTGAACAGTCGATAAAAAAATCACCTTCAATCTTTCGCTGACCGTCCAGTTTCAGTGCATTAATGTTCCCTGACTGAGGGTCACGCTGCACCTCCTCAAAGACTCCATCAATTATCTCAATGCCTTTCGCTTTTTTCCTCAGGTACCGCCCAACAGCAATATTGTCAATGTGGAAGGCATGAAGGAAAGGATGATTAGGTTCTAACGACCCGTCGGGGATTTTCCTGACAGGTGCCAACCCTTCTGACAGTAGTTTCTGAAAAAGATGTGCTTCTGAAACGCAGCGACCTGAAGCAATGCAATATGCATTGATGAACTCAAAGTCATCCGGTTCTTCCTTGGGGATGAGAAAATGAGGATCATCGATCGGACCATCATACTGATGTCCCAGACGTTTCCAGTCCCGATGACGAATTCCGTACTTGATGGTCCCATGGGTCTCCCGCAAAAACTCCTGCTCTTCAAGGCCAAAGGACTCCATAAAGGTTTTGAAGATGGCAGTAGTCCCTTCGCCTACTCCGATCGTGGGGATTTTGGACGAGTCAACCACAGTCAATTTGGCAGATATCCCATGCTGTCTACAGAAATCCTGTAACATGTAGGCACTGAGCCAACCAGCCGTACCGCCGCCCAACACCACGATGTTATGCAGTGGTTCAGACATCCCGACGTACACCAACCGAATGTTCCTGAGGACTTTTGACAGGTGATTTTCCCGATTGTCCCTGCTCCAAACGAGACATCCAGTAGTCCACATCCATTTCTGGAGATCCGAGCAGCAAGCGCCAAAACTTTATTCTATTGATCAATTCCAGACGGCCTTCGTTGTCAAACCAGGGTTGCTTTCGCATGAGAATGCTGGGTACCGGGTCCTTCTGGTTGTTGTGGCTTCCTTGAAAGATCGGTTGTCTCCATTTGCAGATTCGTTCCTCATTGAGGTCCGAGGTGTCCCAGAGCAGAGATTGTTTTTCTGTCGGCTGCAATCTCAATTTGTACATGTATCGTTTGCGATCACTTGTGTTGCGCCCTCCCCCATGCCAAAGCCCATGGTGAAGCACCATCACTGTACCTGACGGGCAGCAGACACGAACCTGCCCGAGAAAGTTCTGGTAGCGTGCAATTTGCGATTCATGCACCTTACGCAGATGGGAACCAGGGATGTAGCGGGTTCCTCCCATGGAAGCCGTTACACGTTGAGGGAAATAAAGTATCTGAATATCGAAAGCCTTTTCGCGAGGGTCTATGGTGGAATCCTGGTGGTTATGTTGGGCCGTCATGCTCTTGGGGTAGGTGATGTGAACATGGTGGTGATCAAAAACAGAGCCTCTACCCAACAGGCTGAAAATAGCACCCTGAATACGGGGGTGCCTGATTACAGATTCGAGCAAGGTCTCCCTTAGGCATTCAGTGAATGGGGTCCCTGGCAGATGTTTCGGAATCTTCGAGTTGACCTCTTCTTGCGCTTCTTCTGCAAAGCACAAAAATTCCTGATTGATCTTTTCAGGAATGAGAGATTCAAAGCAGAGCAACCCTTCAGCGACAAAGTGTGCAACTTGCTCTGTGTTCAGGAGTGCTGATTCTTTATCCTCCAACACGCTCTCCAAGTTTTTCAAAGAGGAATTCATATTTCAAAACCGAAGTGGTATATTCGTCCCCCTTCACAGGAGGGAGCAGGGGATTCATCTGAATCAGACGCCACCCGTCCTTTAAAGCATCAAGACCTGTCGGATAAGGAGGCCGATCTTCTTCACCTGCATAATGATCTTGGTCTGAACAACCGTCCCACCTGCTCCAAGCCACCACTTTGGAGTCCAGTGCCGAATCGAATAGGTAAAGTACAAGTAATTGTTGACATTGCATCGGCTCACCCCCCTTTGAGATGGATTATCCATTGGTGTTTCAGACTGATTAGAGCCAAGACTTGACTTTCAGACCTAACCTGAATCAAATAAAGACCTTAGAGGTCTTCACATTAGGACAGGCATCATATCTCCATGGGCTTCAATCATCTCATCTGTAAGATTCCAGATCTCATCAATAGAGAGCTCTGCAGCAGTGTGAGGATCAAGCATGGCCGCATGATAGACGTGCTCACGTTTCCCTGTGGCCAAAGCCTCTACCGTTAACTGCTGCACATTCACATTGGTCTGAATCAATGCTGCCAATTGGGGTGGAAGGCTGCCGATTCTCGTAGGAGACACTCCATTGCGGTCCACCAGACAAGGCACCTCCACAGCGCAGTCTTGCGGTAGATTGTCGATCAGTCCATGGTTTGGAACATTGCCGTTAATCACCACCGAGTCGTGTGTCACTACACCTCTGATGATTTCACCAGCATATTCGTTGGAACGGTAGGTTTCCAGCTTGCTTTCCTCTTTCAGAGTGGTGGCATAGTCAGCCCATCGTCTCAAAGAATATTCTGAACGGTCCACATATTCATCCAGAGGGATCTGGTACTGTTCCAAAAGATCCTCGCGATAGCGCTTAATGAACCAGGGCACATACTCAACAAAATGCTCACTTGATTCCGTGACAAAATATCCCAGTCGGTTGAGCATTTCATAACGTACACGTTCTGCAAGATACTCCATGCGGTGCCCTTCAGGTCTCTTCTCTCTGGCACGTGAAGAAAGTTTATCATCTCCTTTTGCTATCTTCTGCGAGAGTTCCCGCAAACGCGGATACAGGTCAACTGTGGAACCATCCGGCATCCTTTTGCCAAACTGGAGATAGAAAGCCATGTGGTTGATTCCGGCACATTGGAATACAATATCCTCCATCTTCTCACCAAGATCATCTGCCAACATCTCAGCAGTGCCTTGAACCGAGTGGCAAAGCCCCACAGCTTTTACATCCGGAACCATCCTGGCAAGCCCCATCATGTTGATGCACATCGGATTGACATATTGCAGCCAGATTGCGTCAGGGCAAATCTCAAGGATATCCCTGCCAATCTCCACCAGAACTGGGACTGTACGCAACCCCCGCATGATTCCTCCCATTCCCAAAGTATCGGCAATGGTCTGGCGCAGCCCATACTTCTTAGGAATTTCAAAATCGATCTTGGTTCCAGGATCATATCCTCCCACCTGAATGGAGCTTTGCACAAAATGGGCACCCTGCAATGCCTCTCTGCGGTCTGTATGCATTGTGATACTCGGAGTGGCTCCAATCTGCCTGGCTATTGCCCCTACAATCAATTCCGAAACACGAAGCCTTTCCGTGTCAATATCCATCAACGCCAACTTCATCGAACTGAATTCAGGCATGAGGAGGAGATCAGTGACAATCCGTTTGGTGAATTCGGAACTCCCTGCACCAATGATACATAGTTTAATCATTTTAATTTATTTATCTTGCATTAAAGAATTAAGGAAAATTTAATACCCTAAAAATTTTTAGCTTTCATCAAGAAATATAACTTGATTCATTAATTCGATGAATATACTTGATGTCCAAGTATACGCTGGATCTCTAAGGCCATTCCCAGTGACAGCATCAAAATTTTCATAAAAGCCGCTTTGTATACACATATTACAAAATTTATTTGCTAATGCTTTAGCAAATTGTTTCTGCCCAGAAGATAATAATCCATCAATAATCAAATACATGGCAGGCGCCCAAATAGGCCCCCTCCAATATCCATCAGATTCATAATAATGACTAGACAACGCTTCGGTTGACAAACCATTCTTAGTAAGAAAACCTCCTTGCCCATGAAAATCTGATTTTATTTTGGATATGACCTCTGGAGGTAATTTATCACCTAAAACAATAACTAGGTAGGGCAATAAACTTTTTGTATAATACATAGATGAATTGCCTTCATCAGAAAAATAAATTGCTCCCCAAACACCATTATTAAAAAAAACATTGAACATTTTATCTTTTAACACTTGAGACTTTTCTTTCCATTCTGTCGATTCAGTTTTCATATTAAGGGAATTTGAGATTTCCGCTAATGTGTTCATTTGAATAACTAGATAAGCTGCAAGTTCAGGAGTTGATACTGGGCTGTTTTTCTTAAAACATGTCGAGTTATCCCATCCGGAATCGTTGCCATGATAATATAGTGGAATACCCATTTTATAAGGATCTCTGTAGTCCATCCAATAATTTGTAAGTGAAGATAGTTTTTCATAAACATCTTTCAATTTATTTGTATCATAATATTCGGGAGAGGCTTCCCAAAGTTTTTGAAAGGTCCAACCGTGTATTGGGGGCTTAACATAAGCTTTAATAATCTCAGTATAACTAATTAAATCTGGCAATGCTCCACAATTGTCCTGATGATCAAAAGGAGACATAAATAAATTCCATGCCAGTTCAGGACTGCTTTTCCTGACAGCAAGTGCATTGAAACAATGGTCCCAACTCCATACAGCATTCATCCAATTGTTGGACATTAGCATGGTTTCTCTTTTAAACATACCACCTTCAGAAACAAGACTTGACCAATTAATATAAGAAGCTAACCTCAGAGATTGATGATGATCAACCAGATTATTTTGATCACAATATCCTTGAAAGCCATTCCTCAAATCTTTAATACAACTATCATAAATTCTTGAGCTTTCATGCAAGACATTGCCACCTTCAGTTTCTGAAAAAATAATCTCAGAACGTTCAATTTCTCCTTGCATTTCAATACATTGATTATTTGAACCTTGGCCATACCATGAGGAATCCACGATGACATATCCGCTTAATTTCTTTATGTAGAACACCGAATGGTGGTCTGCGATCAATCTCCATACGTCATGCCCATCCCTTGTCAATTGATTAATAGTGAAATGATGCTTAATATTATCTTCAAATGATTTAGATAAATGTTTAAATCTTAAATTACATCCTTCTGCACTAATCCTAATACTGTGAATACCATCAAAGGTGATTCTTATTAACCCTCCATCCAATACATTAATTTTTATTTCTTCTTCATTTGCAATTTCATCATAGCTTACTTCCTCTCCATTTTTCATTGGTTGAAGTATAAAAATACCACCCCCATTGAACACACGTTTAAGTGACCTCAACCATAATTCATCCTCACTTATTTTTGTTTGTTCTTTATTTGGAAATAATGACATATATGAAACAGCCATTAAGGATCCTCTTCTACTAAAAGAAACCTTTGTCAAATCTAATTTCATGATAAATGTTTGATCTTTAATTATACAAGAAAGAACATAATTAAGAACTTATGTTTATATTGATACTAGATATTATTAAACCCATTTAACATCAATCAACGACAAACTCTACGAGTTACAATAAATAAACACCAAAACTAATTATCATCAATATTTTCCCCATTTAGGCCAAACCTGAGGCCAGAATTCTCCTTCAAAAACATCTCCATCCTTAGCATTAGGCCCTAAAAAAACAAGATTAGGATGCCAATCTACATCTTTTAAGTATTTTGAACCTTTTTCCATATAATGAATTACAATGCTCATTCTAGGTACATTGGTGGTATTTGGGCCAGAACCATGTAACGTAAGTGAGTGATGAAAACTCACTTGACCCGCTTTTAACAGACAATGTTCAGCTATCCATTTTTCATTTACCTGATGTGAAAAATTCTTTTCCAATTGGTCTAAATTTTTCTCTCCAAAAGTATCACTATTTTCAAGAAGTCCCCATTTGTTTGAACCTCTGATCATTGTCAATGGACCTATATCCTTATTTATATTCTGAAGTGCAATCCAAGCAGTACACATATTTTTCGACGAATCGACGCATTTCCAGTGGCCTGCATCTTGATGCCAACCAACATTTCCTGAAGTACTTTCTGATTCACAGCCCAACCCAGGCTTATAAATCACTTGATCATGCCATACTTGAACAGATTCTACGCCCATTAGTTTTGAGGCTATTAAACCTAGAAAAGGATTTGTAATGAGATTCTTTATTTCATCATTTATCCAAAAACCATTACAAAGCTGTCTTATTGAATTCAGGTCATCTTTGATTTTTGGCAATCCATATTGAGACGGTATTTCACTATCATTATCTTCAGCCCAGATCCTATCTTGAGCTTTTTTTAGTCGAAGAATATATCCATTTTTGAATGCTATTGGAGCCACCCAAAATCCATTTTGGATATACTCATTAAGTATCTTATCGTCGATTAAAGAGTCAACGCAGGGATAATCATACTCATGATCATCATAAATAATATACATAGCCCTCCTAAATTAATAAAATAAAGAGTATGAAATTTCAGTCGATTAAGCCGGGTCAGATTTTAAGTAAGGTTGTTGTAAAGCAGCGTTAATCAGGTCCTTAGTATAAGAATCCTGTGGATTTTCTAACACATGAACTGTTGGTCCAGATTCAATAATTCTCCCATTAAACATTACGAGCACATGATGGCACAATGCTCTAATGACTTTGAGATCATGGCTGATGAAGAGGTAGGCAAGGCCATGTTTATCACGCAGGGATTTGAGCAGATCGATAATCTGAGCCTGTATTGAAAGATCGAGAGCTGAAGTGGGTTCATCCAAAAGAACGAATTTAGGCTGCATCACCATGGCTCTGGCAATGGCTATACGTTGCCGTTGTCCTCCTGAGAATTCATGAGGGAACCGGTCCATCACCTCAGGATCCATTTGCACATCCAATAGGGCTGCTCTGACCCGTTCCTCACGGTCGTTGTCATCCCTGCCGATGTTGTTGATCACCAAACCCTCAGCGATAATCTGCCTGACGATCATGCGTGGATTGAGGGAGGAAAAAGGATCCTGGAAGACCACCTGAACCGATGTGCGCAAATCCCGCAGATTTTTCCTTTCCACATTGTCAATCCGCCGATCACCAAACCAAATCTCTCCCTCCTGAGAGTTAATGAGACGGATGAGAGCAAGCCCCAAGGTGGTTTTGCCAGAACCCGACTCTCCAACCACACCTACCGATTCCCCTTTGCGAACACAAATATCGACATCATCGACAGCAACCAGTTCATCCGACTTCCTCCGGAAAAGGCTGCCATGACGGATCTGAAAGACGACCCGCACAGATTTTCCGGAGAGGCTGACGGGTTGGTTATCCTTCAGAGGTGGCGGGGTTCCTTGTGGTTCACTTTCCAGCAGATGCTTGGTATAGGGATGCTCCGGGTGATGGAAAATCTGTGTCGTGTCTCCCTGTTCCACAATTCGTCCCTGTTGCATCACACAGACTCTGTCACTGATCGAGCGCACGACGTTGAGATCATGTGTGATCCAGATCACCGACATCCCGTATTTCGCTTTGAGTTCTTCGATCAGAAGGAGAATCTTTGCCTGGATGGTCACATCGAGAGCGGTGGTAGGTTCATCGGCAATCAGCAGATCAGGTTTGTTGGCAATGGCCATGGCAATCATCACACGCTGACGCTGTCCTCCAGAAAGCTGGTGCGGATATTGATCGAGTCTTGCCCTAGCCTTGGGAATCTTCACCTCTTCAAACAGCCGAAGTGCCTCGGCTTTTGCAGAAGCTTTGTCGAGTGGCTGGTGTGTCTGAATGATTTCTATGATCTGGCTGCCGATACTGAATAGTGGATTGAGACTGGTCATCGGTTCCTGAAAAATCATGGAGATCTGATTCCCCCTCACTTTTTGGAGATCTTCCTCGGATAAACTGGTGATATATTGATCTTTGAAACGCACTTTGGAAGAGGGATCCAGCACTGCTTTATCTGGAAGCATTCCCATCAACGTTCTGGCTGTAACCGATTTTCCTGAACCGCTTTCCCCGACGATAGCCAGGGTTTCTCCCTGCCGCACTCCAAAACTCACACCTTTTACGGCCTCCACATAGCCTGAGATGATCGGGAAGCCGACCACCACATTCTCTGCTGCAATCAGATCCATCTTAATTTATTTATGCGGAAAAGAATCCATAGTTGGTTTTCAATCTGAATAGGGATCCACAGCATCTCGGATAGCATCCCCCATTGCGTTGAAGGCCATCACAGTGAGGACAATCATACCTACAGGGGCCATCATCCAGGGAGCTGCATTGAAGGACTGAAAGTCCAGAATCTGATTGAGCATCCTGCCCCAAGATACCATGGGAGGCTGCACCCCGACTCCAAGGAAGGAGAGAAAGCTTTCCAACAGGATGACATCTGGTAGTTGAAAAGTGATCCAGACGATGATCTGAGAAGTTGTATTGGGTACAATGTGTCTGAATAAGATCCTTGAACTTGATGCCCCTAAAGCCTCTGCAGAACGAACATAGTCAAGACTCCGTATCGAAATCACCATACCCCGAATCTCTCGGCTGAAACTTGCCCAGCGGATGAGCACCAGAATTCCAGAAAACATGATGAAAACAATGGCTGGGTCCGCACGTCTGGGTAAGAGGGCCAACAAGGCAAGATAGAGGGGCAGATCAGGGAATGCGACCACGAATTCCACCACCCTTTGAGTGATCAGATCCAGAGTTCCGGCAAAATAACCAGAAGAAACTCCAACAATCACACCAATCAAGGCAGCTAAAAAAACCACCACAAAAGCCATCAGCAGCGTGATGCGTGTGCCGATCAACGTCCTGCTGAAGACATCACGCCCAAGATTGTCAGTACCCCACAGATACATATACTCTCCCGTCACCAGATCCACTCCAAACAACTTTGTTGTGAATTGCATGCCAAGAAATTTCCACTTTTCTCCCTCAACAAAAAATTCGATCTCAAACTTCTGTTCAACATCAGGGGTGAAAGTGAATTCGTAGGTATCAGGATCCATATCTTCTGCCATCCCATAAACAAAAGGGCGAATCTGAAAATTTCCTTCTTCATCAAAGAAATGGAGGCTCTGGGGCGGATAATACTGGCGGTCTCGGTCGGTACGGATTTCGCTGTAGGGTGAAAAAAATGGTGCAAAGATACCAACAAGGATCACCATCACGATGACCAGTGTCCCTGCCATCCCATAACGGTTTCGCCGATATCGGATGCGAACCAGTTGCCAGTAAGTCAGTGAATTCCTCAATCCTTCACCATGATCTGAAGTGATGTTCATCGAGCCGATTCCATGGTGGCTTGGCGAACTCTGGGGTCCAAAAGGGCCAGCAGGAGATCCGCAATCAGATTTCCGAAGATTAAAAGCACGGCTACCAGCATAAATATGGCAGAAACCACATACATGTCTTTGCTGTGAACCGATCCTAGAATAAGAGGACCAATCGTAGGAATGCCTAGGACAATGGCAATCTCAATTTCCCCTTTGACCATGTAGTCAAAGCGCGATCCTTGATTCATGATGATGGGATGCAGAGCATTAGGAATCGCATGGAGGAAAAGTACTCTGCGTCTGCTTAATCCTTTGGCTCTCGCCGTCTCGACATACTGCATCTTCATCACATCCAACAGGTTGCCCCGCATCATCCTCAAGGTGTATCCCTGCCCGGCCCAGATGGAGACGAAGAGGATGGGCCAGACATGCAGGAAAAAATCCATGATCTTTTCCCAGTTCCATCCTTCCTGCAGCATGAATTCTGGTGATTGGACCGCTCCGATATAGGGTGAATGCCAAACAAACGCCAGTAAGTAGAGGATCACCAGGGACACAACGAACTTGGGCACCATGATTCCTGTGAAAGCGAAGACCGAAGCCAGCATGTCTCCCAGTTTATTCTGGTTCAATGCCGCATAGACTCCAAGAACCGAGCCAATCAGTTGACTGAAAACATGAGTGATCAGGGCTATCACCACTGTGCGTGGAAATCGCAACCCGATGACTTCTGCAACAGAGCGTGACTGGACAAAAGAAGGCCCGAAATTGAATTCGGTCACGATGCCTTTGACCCACGAAAGGTATTGGATGAAAAAAGGCTGATCCAAACCAAATTCTTCCCTCAGTTTGGCTGCCTGAGGGGCTAGTTCCACCCTGGATTGTCCCGTCATTGACATGGTCCGGTTGAGCCAGCTATCCACATAGTCCCCCGGAACAGCATAGATGATCAAAAAGGATACAAATGAGATGGCTACAAGGAGTGGGATGCTGGCCAAAACGCGTTTGACCATGAAGACAAGCAAACCCATAGATGGGATATCATTTAAGATGAAAAAGGGCCCCTGAAAATCTTAAGGAGCCCAGTAATTTCCCCCAGAAGGGGGAGGTGTTTACTTATAGGTGGGAATGGTGCCCGGCATGAGTTCTTTCAACTGTTCATTCTTGGGAACCCAGAGGCGTTCACGAATCAGCGAATCCTCCGCCCATTCGAACATGAACACAGGCACACCCGGATGGGCGTTGCGGATGCGTTTGTTGATCAGCAATGCAGCGGGAAACTGAACCAGTCCGACCGTGTAGACATTATCAGTCCACAACTGCTGAATTTCTCTTGCACTGGCAGCCCCCTCTTTCGGGTCCCATGTGGAAAGGATTTTGTTGACGGACTCCACCATCTCTTTTTCAAAGCCCATCAGATCTCTTGATCCGTCTTCACTGACAGGATGGTAATCTGGACAGCCTGCAGATATCGGCAGATAGCCACAGGTTTGTCGTGCAGGCACCACCCAGTGATGTCTGAACTCAGCCATATTATAATTTCCAGCATCCAAGATTGCATCAAGTTCTTCGTATGGTTTTGGGATGATCTTGATTCCAACCTCTCCGAGCATGGAAGTGACCGCATCCACCTGTTTTTTATCAGCTGATTCACTACTATCATAGGCCATGTCGATTTCAATGTCCTTACCCGTCTTGGGAAGGTTTCGGACATTATTGCCATCCGTATCCTTGATTCCAAGACCATCTAGCAGCTTCATGGCATGATACTTGTCGTAATCCAGGTAATTGATGCTTTTCACATCATACCAGGGCGAACCGGAGGTAAAAGCTCCAGCCCAGGGATGAGTGAATGGTCCCCTGACGAGTGACTGCCCGACAGCCAGCCTGTCAATGGAATAACTAACTGCTTTGCGAAAGGCCAACTCCCTGAAAAGTCCTCGCAGTTCACGGTCCACATCATTCTCCACCCCGACATCCTTAGAGTAATTGAACACCAAGTTATAGCCAATTACACGGCTACCGAACTGGATTTTGGTAGGGGCATCAGCAGCACGAGATTGTTTCAGGGCTTCAACGTAGTTACCCGGATTTTCCATATTGGAAAAATCACCACTTCCAGCAACAGCCTGAGTAGTTCGATCCGACCATGTTGATAATTTGAAATGCATTTCATTCATATAGGGCAACTGATTTCCTCTCTCATCAACTTTCCAATAATATGGATTTCTACGCATGATCACAATTTCATCCGGTTTGTGAACCGTTGTCACAAACATACCCAAAGCTACGATATTACTCATATCATCCGCAGGTTGAGCATTTTTGTAATCTATATAGGTTTTGCTCGAATTGTATTTCGGATGATGCTCTTTGAGGATGTGGGAGGGGCCAGGGCATCCCTGAATGTAGGCCAGTGAACTGACCCTGGCGGGACCTTGAGATTCCTTGAAATCAAATCGGATCGTGTAGGGATCTACAACTTTCATAGTGGTCCCGACTCCCATCCCATCTTTGGCCATACGCGAGGAAACATTCTCATCTTGCACGTTGTCCTCCCACCAGAATCTTAAATCCTCCGAGTCAAAAGGGTCACCATCAGACCATTTAACACCTTCAACCAGGTTCATTGTCAATGAAGTTTTGCTTGAATTCCAATTCCAACTTTTAGCCAGATTTGGCAGTGCACCACTTTGTTCTTCAGGTTTGACCTGCCATTGTGGGCCTTGGCGAACAAGGCATTCCTGAAGGGTGATGTTAATGCCACCCCAACCCTGATGCTGACCTGCCATCCAGTTCCAACCTTCAGGCCTTCCTCCAATCACATGTCTGAAAACACCACCATATTCACCAATGCCATCAATCATGGCACCTGTTTTCATTACTAAGGGCTCTTTAGGAAGACGATCTTTAACAGGAGGTAATTTCCCCTGCTGAACCATTTTTTTAAGAAAAGTGGCTTCATTATAGCTAGGAAGAGCTTTATATTCCCAAAGATCCGTCTTGCTAACTAGATCCCATTTCAAAGTAGACATGCTTTTTTCTGCAGGAATTCTATCGGCCCATGCTGTGGTTGAAACGCCAGCAATACTCAATCCTAGAGCAGTTGCTGTAGCTAATTTCTTTGCATGTGTCCTAATTTTGTCTAGTGAAGATGCATCATAATCATTCTTTATGACTTTGTCATAAAGCCTCTGGATGTTTTCCTCACCAAGAGTGGGATATATTTTTTTTTCCATGATTTTCCTTTCATCTTAATAGAAACCCAAATAAGAGGATTGTTTACCCGACCATCAAAAAATTAGGTGTTAATAAATTCTTGTTATAAAAGGCTTAAACTCGAAATACATCATCTTCTACCATAAAGCTGGCATAAGCATCTGCTTTAATTCGATGATGCTTCTTATTTTTTCCTGACTGTTCCCAAGCCTATAATTATGGATAAAAAATATTATAAGCAAGTTTTTTGCCAGTCTGCGTGTCACAATTTCGGAAGTCTTCAGCCGATCCGTATCGATATCATGAAGCATCACCTCCACTTCTCCCCTCAGTTCGGGAGTCAGTAGGATG
>Ga0187827_10003250_pt1 | contig 21159 bp, 20 predicted proteins | sample ETNtaG_39_FD_167969 | JGI IMG/M metagenome (GOLD analysis project Ga0187827, IMG submission 167969) | Marine microbial and viral communities from oxygen minimum zone, Eastern Pacific Ocean - ETNP2014_SV_150_PacBio MetaG (Illumina Assembly) | ecosystem: Environmental > Aquatic > Marine > Hypoxic... | reverse complement strand
GACGAAGGCCACCGGCGCCGCGATGACGACGATGAGGCCGAGGAAGAGAACGGCGAACGGCAGGTCGGTGACCAGGATGGCCGAGGGCCCCGAGAGCGTGTTGCGCACCACGTCGACGTCTTTGAAGAGCGCATTCCAGTAGGCCGCCGTGCGCGCTTCCAGCGTCGCCAGCGGCATGGCCAGGACTTTGTCGAAAAGCGAACGCCCCACCGCCACGTCGATGCGCAGCGCCGCACGCTGCATCATGCGGCTGCGCACCTGACGCAGCACGAAGTCGAAGAGCAGCACCATGCCCATGCCGACCAGCAGCCCGCCGAGCGTGCTGATGCCGGCGTGGAAGATCACGCGGTCGTAGATCTGCATGGTGAAGACCGGCACCGCCAAGGCCAGCAAGTTGACGAACAGCGAGATCATGCCGACCTCGCGGTACATCGGCTTCAACGGCTTGAGGATAGGCTTCAGCCAAGCATTCGGATTTTCGTCCGACATACCTCGTCCCACTCTCGGCTCGCGCCGGGTCAAAATCACGCCAGGTCAAATCGTTACTACGCTTACCAAACGTCAAACCAATGGTCTTAACCAACTTCATCCAGGTTAAGAAAGCCTAAAGCCGCGGGAGATGGCAGGCCATGACCAGGTGGGAAATGCGGGGTAGTATGGTTGGCGATGAAGAAATTAATCGCCATCACCCCCGGATTGCGATCGCTGGCGGCATTGCTTTGGCTCGGCCTGGTACTGCTCGACCCGGCCCCGCTTCGGGCCCAGGCGCCCGAGGGCCAGACGCTTGAGGGACTACCGGCGGCCACCGTCGAGGAGCTCTCGGCCCTGGTCGAGACGCTGCAGGACGAGGGCCGGAGAGCAGAATTGGTGACCACGCTGCGGGGCCTCATGGCGGCCCGCGGCGCCAGCCCCGAGGCGCCCACCTCAGACGCCCTTTCGCAAACGCTGCGCGGTTTTTCCCAGACCCTGGGGGAGGCCGGCTCGGCCCTGGTGACGCTGGGCCGCAACTACGGCGATCCGCGCCGCATCGTGGCCTGGTTCGGGGCCCAGGCCGACGACCCCGAACGCCGCGCGCTGTGGCTGCGCATCGTCTTCCAGCTGGCGGTCATGGTGGCGGCCGGGCTGGTGGCGGCGGGCCTGGTGCGCTGGTTCCTGGCCCGGGCGCGCCGCGCCGTCGAGCAGCAGAGTTCGGAGGCCGCCCGGCTTTGGCAGCAAGCGCCGCTGCTGGTGGCCCGGACGCTCCTGGACCTGGTGCCCATCGCCGCCTTCGCCGGCGGCGCCTTCGCCGCCATCGCGCTGCTGGAACCCGGCGAACGGGCGCGGCTGGTGATGCTGGCCGCCATCTATGCCGTGGTGCTGGCGCGCGGCATCCTGGCCGTGGCGCGCATGCTGCTGACGCCGCTGGTGCCGACGCTCAGGCTTTGGACCTTGAAGGACAAAACCGCGGCCTACCTGTTCGTCTGGCTGCGCCGCCTGGTCAACCTGCCGGTGTTCGGCTATTTCACGGCCCAGGCGCTGTTGGCGCTGGGGCTGCCGGATGGCGGCTATACGGTGCTGGTCAAGCTGGTCGGCCTGGGCGAGGCCTTGCTGCTGTTCGTGCTGGTCAGCCAATTGAAGGCCGAGGTGGCCGCCGCCATTCGCGGCAGCGGCGAGGCGGAGGGCGTTTTCTCCTTCAGCAACCTGCGCCGCCGCCTGGCCGACGCCTGGCACGTGGTGGCCGGTCTTTACCTGGCGGCACTTTATTTCGTCTGGGCGCTGGAGATCCCGGGCGGTTTCGCCTACCTGCTCGAGGGCACCCTGGTCAGCCTGGTCATCGTGCTGGCGACCCGCCTGGTGCGCGACCTCATGCGCCGCGGCGCCGATCGGCTGCTGCGCGTCTCGCCGGCCATTCGCGCCCGCTATCCCCATATCGAAAGCCGGGCCAACCGATATTTGCCCTGGGCCCGCAACGTGGCCGCCGGACTGGTCTATTTCGTGGCGGCGCTGCTGCTGCTCGATGCCTGGGAGATCGACGTCTTTGCCTGGCTGGCCGGCGACAGCGGCCGCGAATTGCTGGCCCGGGCGGTGAACGTCATCTTCGTGCTGCTGGTCTCGCTGGGCATCTGGGAGCTGGCTAGCGGCCTCATCACCATCTATCTGGAAAAGCGTGACACCGAGGACCACGAGGTGGTGCGCAGCGCCCGCGCCCGCACGCTCTTGCCGCTGGCCCGCAACGCGCTCCTGGTCGTCATCTTCACCCTGGCGGCGCTGACAACGTTATCCGAGCTCGGCGTCGACATCGGGCCGCTGCTGGCCGGTGCCGGAGTGGTGGGATTGGCCGTCGGCTTCGGCGCCCAGACCCTGGTCAAGGACATCATCACCGGCGCTTTCATCCTCTTTGAGGACGCCATCTCGGTAGGCGACTACGTCGAGGTGGGAGGCCATTCCGGCACCATCGAATCGCTCACGGTACGTACCATCCAGTTGCGCGCGCCCAGCGGCACCGTCTACACCGTGCCCTTCTCGTCGGTCGACACCATCACCAACATGACCAAGGATTACGCCTTCCACATCGCCGAGGTGGGCGTGGCCTACCGCGAGGACATCGAGGAAGTCATGGCGGTGCTGGAGGAGGTCGGCGAGGAGCTGCGCCAGGACCCGGAATTCGGCCCGCACATCCTCGAGCCCATCAGCATCGACGGCGTCGACCGCTTCGACGATTCGGCGGTGGTCATCCGGGCCCGGCTGAAGACCGAGGCCGGCCAGCAGTGGCGCATCAAGCGGGCGCTCAACCGCCGCATCAAGCACGCCTTCGATGCCCGCGGCATCGAGATACCCTTCCCCCACAGCACCATCTTCATGGGCGAGGACAAGAGCGGCCGGGCCCAGATGCTGCGGGTGCAAAACAGCGCTACGGAGCCCGAAAGCGAAAGCTGAGCGCCCGTTGCGCGAAACCGAATCGGAATCTGACTCATGGAATCACGGCCTGAGATCGGCGCCGTCAACTGGCTCGGCGTCTGGACCCTTTATGCCAAGGAAGTGCAGCGTTTCGTCAGCGTGCTGGGCCAAACGGTGCTGGCGCCGACGGTAACCTCGCTCATCTTCCTGGCCATCTTTTCGCTGGTGCTGGGGGGCGCGGTGCGCACCGTCGGCGACGTGCCCTACCTCAAGTTCCTGGCGCCCGGCCTGATCATGATGACCATCGTGCAGAACTCGTTTGCCAACAACGCATCTTCGATGATGATCTCGAAGATCCAGGGCAACATCGTCGACGTCCTGATGCCGCCCTTGTCGGCCGCCGAGCTCACCTTCGCCTATGCCGCCGGCGGCGCCACCCGGGGCCTGCTGGTGGGCCTCAGCGTCACCCTGGCCATGGCCCTCTTCGCGCCCTTGCAGCCCTACAACATCGCCGCCATCGTGTTCTTTGCTCTCAACGGCGCGCTGATGCTCTCGCTGATGGGCCTGCTCGCCGGCATCTGGGCCGACAAGTTCGATCAGCTCGCGCTGATCACCAATTTCGTCATCACGCCGCTCGCCTTCCTTTCCGGCACCTTTTATTCCATCGAGCGCCTGCCCGAGATCTGGCGGGGCCTGAGCCGCTTCGATCCCTTCTTCTACATGATCGACGGCTTTCGTTATGGCTTCATCGGCTCGTCGGACGGCTCGGTGGTGCTGGGGGCGGTGGTGCTGGGGGCGGTCAACGCCGGGCTCTGCGCGCTCTGCTACGTGGTGTTCGCCCGGGGCTACAAGCTCAAGGCCTGAGGGGCGCGGTCTGAAGGAGAAAGCGATGAACGGCGCGGACCTGATCGCCAACATTCTCAAGGCGGAAGGCATCGAGCTGGTTCCCGCCTTTCCCCACAGCGACCTCATCGATGCCGTTGCCAAGCTTGGTATGCGGCCGCTGATCGTGCGCCAGGAACGCCACGCGCTGCACATCGCTGACGGCTACGCGCGCACCACGGGCGGGCGGCGGATCTGCTGCACCACCGTGCAATACGGTCCCGGCTCCGAGAACGCGGTGGGCGCCTTGGCGCAATGCTACGCCGACAACGTGCCGGTACTGCACATGCCGGGCGGATATGCGCTCGGCGATCAGGGGGCGGCGCCAAACTTCAACGCGGCGCGCAACACCCAGCTCGTCAGCAAATGGAGCGAGATGGTGCTCCGGGCCGAGCGCATCCCCGAGATGATGCAGAACGCCTTCGCGCGGCTCAGGAACGGCCGACCGGGCCCGGTCCTGCTGGAGGTGCCGATCGACATCTTCAGCGGGGCGGTCGATGCGGCCCTGCTCGAGAGCTACCGCCCCCAGCGCCGCTCGGCCCCGGCCGGCGCAAGGGAAGACGTGCGCCAGGTTGTCGACATGCTGCTGGGGGCCAAGTCGCCGCTGATCGTCGCCGGCCAAGGCATTTTGTACGCCGGGGCCTGGGATGAACTCCGCCAACTCGCCGAGCTGACCCAAACGCCCGTCATGTCGACGCTCAACGGCAAGAGCGCCTTTCCCGAGAACCACCCGCTGTCGCTGGGCTGCGCCGGCGCATCAAGGCCCGATAGCGTGGTTCGTTTCCTCGACAAGGCCGACCTGATCCTCGGCCTGGGCACCAGCTTCAGCCGCTCGGACTACATCACGCCGTTCCCGACCAAGGGCCGAACCTTCGCCCAGCTGACCAATTGGGAGGGCGATTTGGCCAAGGATTACCCCCTCGATTTCGGCCTCGTCGGCGACGCCAAGCCGACCATCGCCGCCATCGTCGCCCGGGCCACGGAAGTGATGGGCGAGAGCGGCCGGCGCCCGGAGAGCGCGGTGGCGGACGAGATCGCCGCGCTCAAGGCGGCGTATCTCAAACAATGGCGGCCGCTGCTCGAATCGGACACGGTCCCGATCAACCCCTACCGGGTGGTCAACGACCTCATGGCATCCGTCGATCGCAGCAAGACCGTGGTGACCCACGATGCCGGCTCGCCGCGCGATCAGATGACCGCTTTCTTCGAGGCCCTCACGCCCTTCGGCTACATGGGCTGGGGCAAGACCACCCAGCTCGGCATGGGGCTGGGGCTGATGCAGGGCGCCAAGCTGGCACGGCCCGACTGGAATTGCATCAACGTCTGCGGCGACGCCGCCATCGGCATGGTCGGCATGGATATCGAGACTGCCGTGCGCAACCGCATCGGCACCACCACCATCGTTCTGAAGAACGCGGTGATGGGTGGCTACAGGGAATACCATCCCAGCGCCGCCGAGGAATACGCCATCCACGAGCTGGGTGGAGACTATGCCGACATGGCGAAGTCCCTGGGCGCCCATGGCGAGCGCGTGGAGGCGCCGGCGGAGATTAAGCCGGCCATCGCCCGGGCGCTCGAGCGCAATGCCGAAGGCTCCCCGGCGCTTCTCGAAGTCATCACGGCGGAGGAGCCGCGCATGGCCAAGAAGCTGCCCAGCGGAATCGACTGAGGCAGCGGCTTCAAATCCGGGATCACCCATTCACCTTGTCGCCGCCGCCTGTCCCAGGGCATGGCGAACGTCCCCGAGCAAAAACCCGGGTCGGCCGCCCATATTGACGACTGTCGATCGACACCGTACACTCGCCAAGTGATCAAGTCGTTCCGTCATCGCGGCCTGAAGGCGCTTTATGAAGGTGGACGCCCGGCAAAAGTCGCGCCGGGCCACAGGGCAAAGCTTGAGCGTATCCTGACCGCATTGGACCGAAGTAGCGGGCTACAAGGAATGGACCTGCCCGGCTTTCGGATGCATCGGCTCAAGGGCAACCTGAAGGGCCATTTTGCGGTCTCGGTCCCGGGCAATTGGCGGGTGACCTTTCGCTTCGAGGGCGGGCACGCTGTCGATGTGGATTATCTGGACTATCACTAGGAGGTCCTGACATGGCCATGAAGAACCCTGTGCATCCAGGCGCCATTGTGCGCGAGGATTGCCTGGCCCCCCTGGGGCTCTCGGTTACCGAAGGGGCAAAGCGGCTTGGCGTCGGCCGCCAAACGCTTTCCAACCTGGTCAACGAGAAGGCGTCCGTGTCCATCGAAATGGCCTACCGGCTGTCGAAGGCCTTCGGCTCGACCCCGGAAACCTGGCTCGGCATGCAGTTGGCTTTCGACCTCGCCCGGTCGCGTGACCTGGAGCGCAAAATCAAGGTCAAGCGCATTGAGGCTGCGTAAGGCACTGCGTTGCGAAAAATTTGCCTGCCCATTTCATGGGTAGATCCCAAGCCTGCCATCCAAGCAAGGGCACTCGCCGGTAGGCGGACCGGAAGGATGGCCTCCGGTCGCGCAGGAGCGTGTGGAGCCGCCGCCGCGTCAAGTAGCCGAGGCTGTTCTCTAACTCGGGACCTGGATGTCAAGCTCTCCATCAAGTTCCTGCCGGGTCCACTGTTCTCTCCGCGGTAGGGGCTGTGCCCTCCGCATGATGGCGTTTGGGGACGTTGGCGGTTCAATCTTGAAATGCTTTGGTCCGCGGCACGGGTATCAGCTGCGAGCCTGGGGCCGGCTAAAGGCAGTCGACTTAACTTGGTCGTGCTCCCCTCACATTTTCTTCCCGGCGGTCCAGCCGCCATCGACCATCAGCGTCGTGCCGGTGATGAAGCTGGCCTCGTCGGAGGCCAGAAAGAGAATCGCGCGGGCGATCTCGTCGGCTTCGCCCCAGCGGTTCATGGCGTGGACCGAGCGCACGGTCTCGGCCATCTCGGGATCATCGAAATAGGCTTCGGTCATGGCCGTCCGCGTGACCCCGGGACCGACGGCATTGATGCGAATGTCCTGTTCGCCCAATTCCAGCGCCATCTGCTTGGTCAACCCCACGACGGCGTGCTTGGAAGCCGTGTAGGCCGCCCGCTTGGGCGCCGCCACCAGGCCCAGCGTCGAGGCCAGATTGACGATCGCCCCGGCGCGGCCGGCTTCTACCAGACGCCTGACGAAGGTTTGCGAGCAAAGGAAAACGCCCGTCAGGTTGACGCCGATCACCCGGCACCACTCCTCGTAGGAGAGCTCGATCATGGGCACGATCTCGCGTACTCCGGCGCTGTTGACGAGCACATCGAGAGCGCCGAGCCAATCCTCGAAAGCCGCGAAGCCGGCCGCCATCGCCGGCGCGTCCGTGGTATCGAGCGTGAAGGCCTTGGCCTGGCCACCGCCTTCGACGATCTCCGCGGCGCAGCCTTCGGCCGTCTCGGGGTCGATATCGGCGATGACGACCTTGGCGCCCTCGGCCGCGAAGGCCAGTGCCGTCTCGCGCCCAATTCCGCTTCCCCCACCGGTAACGACAACGCCTTTGTCTTGAAACCGCATTTCCCTTCCCTCCTTGATGGCCCGCATTTCTCACCGGGGCACGGCCTGCGTGGCCTCGACCAAGCGCCGCTCATCTCACCCTGCCACAAGGCGGATATCAACCTTCATCCCGACGGCTTTGGCGTATCGTTCGAGGGTTTTCAGTGAAGGTTTGTGGCCGCTCTCCGGGCGAGCCACCGTGGGCTGGCTGGTTCCCATGCGCTCGGCGACCTGCTCCTGGGTCAGTCCGGCCTTGGTCCGGGCCTCGACAAGCTCCCTCGCCAGCCGGAACTCGGGCGCCAGGGCGGCGTAATCCTTGCGGTATTCCGGGTCGTCGCGCCATTTCCTTCGCAGTTTGGAAAAGGGAATGGTCATCGGTTCAGCATGGCTCGCATGCCGGTACTGTACCATTTTTGGTATGCCCTCTCAAATCACCCGACATCGAGGGCAGGTCCTCACTGTTCCCCAGCTACTCAAAATATTTGACAAAAATGTACATTAAGGCTCTCATGTACATGTTGTACATAACTGGAAGCTGCCATGAAAGCCTATAGCGCCAGAGATGCCAAGGAGCATTTTGGCGAGCTGATGGATACGGTGCAGCGGGAGCCGGTTTCGATCGAAAAATACGGCCGCCCCGTTGCCGTGATGATGTCGGAAACGGAGTATGAAGAACTGAAGCTGGAACGTCTGCGGGCGATACTGGCCCATAGCGAAGCGCAGGCCGACAGGGGAGAGTTTGCCGAGGACAGCAGTTTGCAGGGCTTGCTCGATGAACTTGACGGCGAGCGTCAGCCGAAAACTTGATGGCAAATGAATATGTCCTGACGAAGCCGGCGCGTGCCGACCTCAAAAGGATCGGTCAATACACGGCGGAAAAATGGGGCATTGATCAAGAAAAAAAATACCTGACACAGCTCTTTGAACGTTTTGATGCATTGGCCGAAAATCCCCACCTCGGCAGGGAACGGCCGGAAATCAAACCCGGATACAGGAGCATTGTCGAAGGCAGGCACGTTATCTTCTACCGCGTAAGAGGCGCGAAGGTCGAAATTCTCAATGTTCTGCACGGACAAATGGACCTGAAGCGACAATTGGAAAATCCCCGCCGCCCACGGCCGCGCCGTGGTCGGGGGCCGGAGTAGCCTGGGGCAGGACACTAGGAGATTCAAATGACTCGCATTCCCATCCACCCCGGGGTGACGCTGAAGCAGGATTTTCTCGAACCGCTCGAGCTCAGCGCCAACCGGCTGGCGGCAGCCATCAAGGTGCCGCAAAACCGCATCAGCGCCATCGTCAACGCCAGCCGCGGCATCAGCGCCGATCCTTCCCGGGGCGATACCCACCTGCGCCCGTGTCGACATCGCGGTCGAAAGGAGAGCGACTCCCCTCATCGGTGAGGCGTTGTGGTATGATGGAGGCAATATCCGCAAAAACGTTGCTTCATTCGACAAGAACATGCACGAAACACGCCCTACCGATCCCATGGATCTGAAGATCCTCGATGCCCTGCAGAGCGACGCCTCGGTCAGCAACCAGCAGCTCGCCGAACTGGTCGGGCTGTCGGCTTCGCAATGTTCGCGCCGCCGCGCCGGCCTCGAGGAGAGGGGCCTGATCCGGGGCTATCGGGCGCTGCTCGACCGCGAAGGGCTGGGGTTCGGGGTGACGGTCTTCATCAGTCTCTCGCTGGACGCCCACAACACCAAGGGCGCCCGCAGCATCCGCGAGCTGGCCGCGAGGACGCCGGAGATCCTGGAAGCCCACGCCCTGACGGGCTCGGCCGATTACCTGTTGAAGGTGGTGGTGCGTGATCTGCGGGAGCTCTCGGATCTGGTCAACGATGTCCTGTTGCCCAACCAAGGCGTGGCCCGCGTCCATTCCAACATCGTGCTGGAGACCCTCAAGGAAGAGGTCAGCCTGCCCCTGAGGTAGTACCCACTAGCTCTTGCCCGGCCTTGAAGGCCCGCAGGTTGAGCTCGGCCAGGGCCTTCTTGCGCTCCAGGAAGCGGGCCATGGCGGTTTCCGCCAGCAATTCCGGATCGAGCGGCAACTTGGCGCTGGCCGCGCCCAGCATCACCATGTTGACCAGGCGGGGCTCTCCCAGTCGCCGGCTTACCTCCGTCGCCTCGATGCCCTGCACCGCCCGCCCGGAGGCCTGCATGCTGGCCAGCGGGTCTTCGGGGTAACTGGCGGCACCGGTCGAGACCACCGGCGGTATCAAGGCCGTCAGGTTGACCAGGGCGGCGCCCTCGGGCTTGAGGCAGCCGAGCCAGCGCAGGCCCTCGGCCGGTTCCAGGGCCAGCAGCAGGTCGGCCTCGCCGGGCGCAATCGAGGGGCAGAGGATTTGCCGCCCGAAGCGCACCTGCGAGTTGACGCTGCCGCCGCGCTGGGCCATGCCGGCGACCTCGGTTTTCTTGACGTCGAAGCCGGCCGCCAGCGCGGTTTGCGCCAGCACTTCCGAGGCCGTCATCACGCCCTGGCCGCCGGTTCCCGCGACCACGATGTTGTAGCTGGCGTCGCCGCCGGCGGGGCCATTCATGCCCCCACCTCCGCCCCGGCCCGGTCCGCGACCGGCACGTCCCCAAGCGGCTGAATGACGTCGGGGCCGCAGGTCTCGGCGCAGAGGCGGCAGCCGGTGCAGGCCAGCGAATCGATGCGCACCCAGGCCTTGTCGAAACGCTTGCCGGATTTCTTGACCTCGACCTCGCGGCGCGTGACCTGCAGCGCCGGACAGCCGGTTTGCAGGCAATTGGCGCAACCGGTGCAGGCCTCTTCGATAACCGCCAGCGGGCGCTCGGGCCGGAAATCCTCGATCAGTACGCAGGGCTTGTTGGTGATGATCACCGAAGGCTCGGGCGCCGCCGTTTCCTGCTTGATGATCTTGAAGAGCTTCGGCATTTCATAAGGATCGACCTCGTGGATGCGCTCGGGACGGACGCCCAGCGCCCGCACCAGGGCGGTGAAATCGAGCTCCGGCGCCGGCTGCCCGCGGACATCGCGGCCGCTGGCATGGTTGTCCTGGCCGCCGGTCATGGCCGTGGTCGAATTGTCCAGGATCATCAGCGTGATGTTGCCGCCCTTGTAGACCACGTCGATCAGGCCCTGCAGGCCCATGTGCAGGAAGGTCGAATCGCCGATCACGGCGATGATCGCCTTCTTTTTGTCGGCCGCCTCGTCGCCCTGCTGGCGCCGGGCCAGGTCCATGCCCAGCGCCATGCCGATCGAGGCGCCCATGCAGACCACGCAGTCCAGCGCCTGCCAGGGCTGTCCGGCACCCAGGGTGTAGCAGCCGATGTCACCGGTGATGATGGCCTTCTTCTTGAAGCGCGAGAGGCAATAGTAGACCCCGAGATGGGGACAGCCGACGCACATGGTGGGGGGGCGGACGAAGACCGGCTCGAGCGGCGGGGCCGCCCCCGGGTCGTTCGCCGGTTCGGCACCCGGATCGTCCGACGAATCAGTGAATAACGGCCGCAGGCCCTGGCGCAGCGTCGTCGCCGTCAACTCGCCGCTGGCCGGCAGCAGATCCTTGCCATGGACCGGAATGCCGGCCGCCCGCAACTCGGTCTCGACCAGCGGCTCGGTCTCCTCCACCACCACCAGGCGCTCCAGGCCGCGGGCGAATTCGCGGATGCGCTCGAAAGGCAGGGGGTGGCTGAAGCCGAGCTTATAGACCGGCGCCTCGGGAAAACTCTCGCGCAGGCTGAGATAGGCGGGGCCCGAGGCAATGAAGCCTGTCCCCCCGCCGTCGCCGTCGCCGCCGCCGCTGGCCTGGTTGTAGGCGCACTCTTCGCTGAAGGCGGCCAGCTCCCGGTCGCGGGCGAATTGCACCGGCAGGCGCTGGCGGGCGATGGCTGGGACCAGCACCAGGCGGTCGGGCTGGCCGGCGAAGGCGGGCTTGGCGCCTGTCCGATCGGCCTCGGGCGGCGGCGCGAACGCCACCCTGGTCTTGACATGGCAGACCCGGGTGGTGAGCCGCAACAGCACCGGGCACTGGAAGCGCTCCGACAGGCCGAAAGCCTCCCAGGCCATGTCGTAGGCCTCCTGCGAATCGGCGGGCTCGAGCAGCGGCAAATGGGCAAAGCGGCCCCAGTAGCGCGAATCCTGCTCGTTTTGCGACGACGAAAGGCCGACATCGTCGGCCACCGCGATGACCAGGCCGCCGACGGCACCGGAAAGCGTCAGCGACATCAAGGCATCGGCGGCGACGTTCAGGCCGACGTGTTTCATGGCGGAGAAGGCCCGCACCCCGCTCAGGCTGGCGCCGTACGCGACCTCCAGCGCGACCTTTTCGTTGGTCGCCCAATGGGCGTCGAGATCGGCGAATTCGCTGAGGTATTCGAGGATTTCCGTCGATGGCGTTCCGGGGTAGGCGGCGGCGACCAGGGCGCCGGCGTGGCGCACCCCCTCGGCCACCGCCTGATTGCCGGAAGCCAATTGGGCTTCGCGGCCGGCGATCGGCAGGGCGATGTTCATGGCGTTGTTCCCAAGAGGCAGCCGGCGCGGGCGCGGCGGGATCGCCGTTGCCGGCGGAAATCCCAGTCGTCAGGGTAACAAATCGCGGCCGGCGGATGTTTGCGAATAGGCCGCTTTGCGGGAGGTAAGGTGCAATGATTCCGCGTCTCATTGGATTAATTACAATGATATTGCACCATCAAGGCTGTGCTCACATCTTTTTGCAGGACAAGGCTGTAGTTCAAGATCACTTCGCCAGAGGACAGCATCCCATATCGGCGCAAGCCGGGAACCTTCCCGGCCCCCCGCCGCCCCCCGTCAACCCCACGTTGACACCACGCACCCACACTCCCATACTCCCCGGCTTTCCCACAGCCAAACCGCCGCACACGGCGGTTTGCTTGCTTCGAGGCGATCACCATGACCGTGTTGATGCCGACCTATGGCCGTATCGATATCGCCTTCGAGAAGGGCGAGGGATCGTACCTGTTTACCGGCGACGGGCGGCGCTATCTCGACTTCGCCTGCGGCATTGCCGTCAATGGGCTGGGGCACGGACATCCCAAGCTCGTCGCCGCCCTCAAAGAGCAAGCCGAACGGCTTTGGCACGTCTCCAACCTATACCAGATCCCCGAACAGCAGCGCCTGGCGGAGCGGCTGGTGGCGAACTGTTTTGCCGAGACGGTGTTTTTTTGCAACTCGGGCGGCGAGGCGATGGAGTGTGGCATCAAGGTCTGCCGCAGCTTTCATAGCGCTGGCGGCAATCCCGAGCGCTATCGCATCGTTACCATCGAAGGCGCCTTCCACGGGCGCACCCTGGCGACGCTGGCGGCGGGGCGCCAGGAGAAGCATCTAGCCGGGTTCGGGCCCATGGTCGAGGGCTTCGATCAGGTGGCGTTCGGCGACGCCGACGCCATGGCGGCTGCCGTGGGCGCGGAGACGGCGGCCATTCTGGTCGAGCCGGTGCAGGGCGAGAGCGGCATCAAGCCTTTGCCGGCGGGGTATCTGACCAAGCTGCGCCAGATCGCCGACGAGGCGGGCGTTCTGCTGTTTTTCGACGAGGTGCAGTGCGGGCTGGGGCGCACCGGCAAGCTTTTCGCCCATCAGTGGGAAGGCGTGGCCCCCGACGTCATGGCCCTGGCCAAGGCGCTGGGGGGCGGGTTCCCGATCGGCGCCTGCCTGGCCACCGAGGCTGCCGCCGTGGGCATGCAGCCGGGCAGCCATGGCTCGACCTTCGGCGGCAATCCGCTGGCCGTGGCGGTGGGCAATGCGGTGCTCGACGTGATGCTGGAAGAGGGGTTTCTCGATAACGTGGCCCGCCTCGCCGGCCGGCTGCGCCAGCGCCTCGAGGGCCTGGTTGCGAGCCACCCGCTGGTGGTCGAGGAGGTCCGGGGCGAGGGGCTGATGCTGGGGCTTCGTGTCAAGCCCACAAATCTCGACGTGGTGACGGCGTTGCGCGAGGCCGGTCTGTTGACTGTGCCGGCGGGCGAAAACGTGGTGCGGCTGCTGCCGCCCTTGAACATCGAAAACGCTCAGATCGACGAGGCCGTGGGCATCATCGAAGAGGTTTGCGCACGGTTCGCGGATTCCGGGGACTAGGGTTATGGCGCCCCGGCACTTTCTCGACATCGCCGAGTTCGACAGGGCCACCTTGCGCGCTATCCTCGACGATTCGGCCCGGGCAAAAGCCGCGCGCCAGGGCCGAGGCCAGGTCGAGCCCGACGACGGCCTGCCGCTGGCCGGCAAGCTGCTGGCCATGATCTTCGAGAAACCCTCGACCCGCACCCGGGTTTCCTTCGACGTGGCCATGCGCCAGTTGGGCGGCCAGGCCATCCTGCTGACCAGCAAGGACATGCAACGCGATCGCGGCGAAACCATCGCCGACACGGCGCGGGCACTGTCGCGCTACGTCGACGCCATCATGATCCGCACCACGGCCCACGACAATCTGCTGGAGATGGCCAGGTTCGCCAGCGTGCCGGTGATCAACGGGCTTACCGACCAGAGCCACCCCTGCCAGGTGATGGCCGACGTCATGACCTTCGAGGAGCACCGCGGGCCGATCGCCGGCAAAGTCGTGACCTGGTGCGGTGACGGCAACAACATGGCGACCTCGTGGATGCACGCGGCGGCACGTTTCGATTTCGAATTGCGCCTGGCCTGCCCCCGGGAGCTGGCGCCAAACCCGGAGCTGCTGGAATGGTCGCGCGCCCAGGGTGCCGCCGTCAGCCTGATCCAGGACCCGGACGAGGCCGCCAGCGGCGCCGATGTCCTGATCGCCGACACCTGGGTCTCGATGGGCGACGACCAGGCCGAGACGCGGCACAACCTGCTGGCACCCTACCGCGTCGACCAACGCCTGATGGGCCTGGCCCGTGACGATGCGCTGTTCATGCACTGCCTGCCGGCGCACCGCGGCGAGGAGGTCACGGCGGAGGTCATCGACGGACCCCAGTCGGTGGTCTGGGACGAATCCGAGAACCGCCTGCACGCCCAAAAAGGCATCCTCGGCTGGTGCCTTTCGTAAATCCTTGACGCAACCCGCGACTCCCGGCTCCGTGAACCCCGACGACCTGATCCTGCCCTTCAAGCTGGAAAGCGCCGACGTGCGCGGCCGCCTGGTGCGGCTCGGGCCGCTGGTCGACGAAGTGCTGCTTCGCCACGCCTATCCCCAGCCGGTATCGATCTTATTGGGCGAAATGCTGGTGCTGGCGGCGGCCATCGCCCGCAGCTTCAAGTTCGACGGCACCTTTTCGCTGCAGACCGAAAGCGAGGGGCCGGTCGACCTGATGATCGCCGACTTCACCACCAGCGGCGAAATGCGCGCCTACGCCCGCACCTCGGGCAGTGCCTCGGGCACATTTTCGTTTGATGATGTCTCGGGCGGCAGCCCTTCCGTGCCGCATCTGCTGGGGGCGGGGCGGCTGGCCTTTACCCTCGATCAGGGGCCCGATACCGAGCGCTACCAGGGCATCGTGCCGCTCGAAGGCGCGACACTGGTCGATTGCGCCCATGCCTACCTGCGCCAGTCCGAACAGCTCGACGCCGCCCTGCGGGTCGACGTCACGCCGCCACAAACAAAAGACCCGCGAGCGGGCTGGAGGGCTGGCGGGATTATGATCGAGCGCCTGGCCTCGGATCGGCCCGACGACCTCGACGACGAAGCCGAGGACGACTGGCGCCGCGCCCTGGCCCTGGTCGGCAGCACGGCACCGGGCGAGCTCTCTGACGCCGCCTTGGCGCCCGAGGATCTGCTCTACCGGCTGTTTCACGAGGACGGCGTGCGGGTCTTCACGCCGCTGCCGCTGGTTGCTGCCTGTCGCTGCAGCCGCCAGCGCATGCAGGAGCTGCTGGCGGGCTTTCCCCATGCCGACATCGCCGACATGGTCGAGGACGAGGCCATCACCGCCACCTGCAAGTTCTGCAACCAGGTTTACCGCTTCGCTGAGGCGGAAATAGCGGCTTCCCGAGATTCCTAGAACACTTCAAGTGTGATAGCGTCACGAAAAAAACACCGACCACGAAGCAAATTGGGGGGCTCACGATGCGCGTAATCATGCCTGCGATAGCCGTTTGCACCGCTTTGCTGGCCGGGCTGGCAAGCCAACCCGCCACCGCCGCCGGGGTCAAAATAACGCCCCTTGGCCTGATCGATGGCGAGTTTTGCCCCTTCGACCGGGCCCCGGTCTTCGAAGACCCCGTTGGTACCCGAATTCTTTACGATCCGGGCCGCACCGTGGCCGGCCCGAACGATCCGCGTTTGGCAAAAATCGACTTCATCCTGTTGAGCCACATGCACCGCGATCACGTCGGCGACAAGCATCAGCCGACACCCAACGCCGGCAGCTGTGGCAAACCGACGCTCACGGAGTTGGCGCTGCCCAACACCAACCTGGTCAATATCGCGCTGGCCAAGGGAGCGACCATCGTCAGCGGCAGCGAGATGCAGGGCTTCCTGGGCAACAAGCTGAAATCGCTGGGGGGTAATGCCAAGAAATCCCAGCTCGCCCGCTTCGGCTCGTCGCGAAGCTTCGGCGGCGTCAAGATCACCACCGTGCCGGCGGTGCATTCGAACGGCGTTCATCCCGCCATGATCGGCGGCGACCTGGGCAAGATGATGGCGGCCGCCGGCCTGGCCGGCTATGTCGGCCCGCCCACCGGTTTCGTCCTGACGTTTTCCAACGGGCTGGTCGCCTATCTATCGGGCGACACCGGCGTCACGGCCGAACAAGAGACCGTGGTGCGCCGGCACTACCAGGCCAAACTGGTGGTCATGAACATCGGCGACGTCTACACCACCGGACCCACCGAGGCCGCTTACGTCATCAACCAACTGGTCAAGCCAAATGCGGTGATCGCCTCTCACGCCAACGAGTTGGCGACCGAGGGCGGCAAGGTCAGGGCCGGCAGCAAAACAGAGGCCTTCATAAAGGCCACCAAGGTTCCCGTGCACGTGCCCTTGAGCGGCCGCACCATGGAGTTCGATGCCGCCGGGAGGTGTGTTTCGGGCTGCGGATAAAGGCGCCGCCCCCCCCACCCCAACCCTCCCCCAGCTTCGGCCCTGTGGGGGAGGGAGTTATTTTTTTCCCCTCCCCCTTGATGGGGGAGGGCAGGGAGGGGGTGTTTTTTCGTACTGCCTTAAAGTGGGGACAGGGACCACTTTCGCGCGCTACTCCAGCTCGATGACGATGTTGCCGTAGCCATCGCGCTCGGCGCTGGCGCCGGGGGGAACCAGGCAGGTGGCGTCGTATTCCTCGACGATCAGCGGGCCCTCACGCCGGGCCGTCAACTGGGCCCGGCTAATGATATCGGTTTCCAGCCAGCCCACGTCGGGACCGAAATAGGCCGGCCGGCGGCGCGGAGCAACCAAGTTCGCTTGCTCGGGCAGCGTCAAGCGGTCGGGAACCGGATCGCTGTCGGGCAGGCCCAGGCCGACGAGCTGCGCCGTGACCAGCACCACCGGCTCCTCGGGGCCGGCGCGATGGCCGTAGGTGCGCTCGTGTTCCTGGCCGAAGCGTTCTTCCAATTCGGCTATCTTGGCCTCGTCGAAAACGCCATCGGGAGCCGGCACCGACAATTCGAATATCTGTCCCTTGTAGTGCATGTTGGCGCCACGCCGGATGGAGATCTGGCGTTCCTCGAAGCCGTCCTGGATCAGTTGTGCCCGGGCTTGCGCTTCCAGTTCCTGCCAGGCCGCCGTCAGCAGGGCCGGATCGCTGTCGCGCAACAGCCCCATCAGGCTCCGCGAAAAATGGTGTTCGACGTCGGCATACAAGAGGCCGAAGGAGGAAAACAGCCCCGGTGCCGGGGGCACCACGATCTTGCCCATGCCCAGGGCCCGGGCCATGCCGGCGGCGAAAAGGGGGCCGTTGCCGCCAAAGGCCATCAAGGCATAGTCGCGGGGGTCGCGGCCGCGTTCGCTGGAAATCGCGCGGATGGCGCGGATCATGTTGGATGCGGCGATCTGATGGGCCCCGAAGGCGGCGTGGGCCAGTTCCAGATCCAGGCGCTCGGCGATCTCGGCCTGAAAGACCTGGCGGCAGGCCTCGGTCTGAAGCGGCAGCTCACCTCCCACCAGGAAATCCGGATTGAGATAGCCCAACAGCACGTTGGCATCCGTCACCGTGGGCCTGGTGCCGCCCCGGCCGTAGCACACCGAGCCGGGATCCGCGCCGGCGCTCTCGGGCCCGATCTGCAGCGAGCCGGCGGCATCGATCCAGACGATCGAGCCGCCTCCGGCGCCGACCTCGGCGAGATCGATGGCCGGCAACTTCAACAGATATCCCGCCCCCGTCAACAGCCGCGAGCCCATCAAGATGTCGCCACCGACCTGATAATCCAGGCTGCGGGTGAATTTGCCGCCTTCGATCAGCGAGGTCTTGGCCGTGGTGCCACCCATGTCGAAGGTGATGATGTCGGCGAGATCGAGCTTGCGGGCCAGGGCCCGGGCGCCGACGACGCCGGCCGCGGGCCCCGATTCGATGATGTTGGCCGGCTTCTCGGTGGCGGCCCGGGCGCTGACGATGCCGCCGTTCGATTGCATCGGCATCAGCGGCGCCTTGATGCCGATGCCGTCGAGCGCCAGCATCAGCGCTTCCAGATAGCGCGCCACGATGGGCATCACGTAGGCATTGATCACCGTCGTCGAGGTGCGCTCGTACTCCTTTATTTCCGGCAGCACGTCGAAGCTGATGCAGTGCGAAAGTTCTGGTGCCAACTCGGCGATGATCTCGGCGATGGCTTGTTCATGGGCCGGGTTGGTGTAGGCGTTGAGCAGGCAAACGGCGATGCACTCGACCTCTTCGTCCAGCAAGGCCTGGACCACACGGCGGACCTCGGCCGGATCCAGCGCCGTCTCGACCGCGCCGCTGTGGCTGATGCGCTCACGGACGCCGCGCCGCAGGTAGCGCGGCACCAGCGGCGGCGGTTTCTCCCAGTGCAGGTCGTAGAGCCTGGGCATGCGCAGGTTGCGGATCTCCAGCACGTCGCGAAAGCCCTCGGTGGTGATCAGCCCGGTGCGGGCGCCCTTGCCTTCGAGAATGGCGTTGGAGGCCACGGTGGTGCCGTGCAGGATGTCCGCCACCTGGTCGGCGCTTAAGCCCGCATCGCTCAAGACGTGGGAGATGCCGTCGACGATGCCGCGGGCATAATCGTCGACCGTCGAGGGTACTTTCTTGGTGTGCAAGGCCCCGTCGGGACGCAGAAAGACGATATCGGTGAAGGTGCCACCGATATCGACGCCGACGCGAAAGTTTGTCATGAGACTAATCCGTGGCTGCCATGACAACATCGTGCCAGGCGATATCGGGGACCTCCGGGCGGACCTGGCTGAGCTTGGCGCGCAAAGCGCCCGTGGCCTGGGTGTCGACGAACCAGGCGGCACAGTCGATCACCACGCCATAGTCGCGGGCCGCGGCCTGGGCACTGACCAGCTCGTTGCGCACGTCGGTCAGCACCATCTCGGGATCGCGTTCCAGGGGATCGCCCCAGCCCCCGCCGCCGGCCAATTCGTGGCGAAAGACGTCGCCCCGGCGGAAGGTGATGTTGAGCTTCGAGGGCAGCGGCCGGTTTTCGTCCTGGGGATTGAGGAAGTTGGCCGAGGGCTGTCCCGGATAGCCGCCATAGAGCCCGTAGGGGCGAAATTCCCGGCGGTCGGAGCGCACCTGCAGCACCGCCTCGCGCTCCAGGAAGCGATAGTCGCGGCGATAGGGCGCACCGCCGCGGAACTTGCCCGGTCCGGCCCGGTCGGGCAGGAACTCGTAGCTCAGGATCTGGATGGGTTGCTCGGATTCGATCACTTCCACCGATTGCGAGGCCATGTTGGCGAACATGTTGGTGTTGCCCTGCAGGCCGTCGGCCCAGGGCCGTCCGCCCCAGGTGCCGCAGGCGAAGTCGACATAGATGAAGGCCTTGCGCTGATCGTCGTAGCCGCCGATGGATACCCCCGTGTTGCCGCCGTCGGAGGCCGCGAAGACGCGGTCGGGCAGCATCTGGGCCAGCGCCCCGAACATGCAGTCGCCCATGCGGAAGCCGGTCAGGCCGCGGGCGGCGCAGGCGCCTGGCAGCACCATGTTGGTGATGGTGCCCGGCGGCGCCGTCACCTCGATGGCGCGGAAGAGGCCCTCGTTGGCGGCGATCTCGCCCGGCAGCACCGAGCGGATGGCGGCGTACGATACCGCCTTGGTAAACGAGAGCGTGGAATTGATCGCCCCCTTTACCTGGGGCGAGCTTCCGTTCCAGTCGACGCGCATGGACTGGCCCCGCTTCTCTATCGTGACAAAGAGCCGGATGGGCTGGCCCAGATCGATGCCGTCGTCGTCGATCCAATCCTCGAAGCTGACCTCGCCGTCCGGCAATTCGGCGATGGCGGCCCGGGTCAGGCGCTCGGTATGTTCGATCCCCTCGTTCATGTAAAGCTCGACCTTGGCCACGCCATAGCGCTCCAGCAAGTCGCCCATCTGGCCCTCGGCAATATGGCAGGCCGCGAGCTGGGCCCTGAGATCGCCGAACACCTGCACCGGGATGCGCACGTTGCGCTCGATCAGGGTCCACAGCGTTTCGTTGCGCTTGCCGGCCTGGTAGAGCTTGAGCGGCGGGATGCGCAGGCCTTCCTGATAGATCTCGGTGGAATCCGAGGCGTTGGAGCCCGGCACCCGGCCGCCGACATCGGCGTGGTGGCAGATGGCGGCGGCGAAGGCGATGCGGCGGCCGGCGGCGAACAATGGCTTGAACAGGAAGATGTCCGGCAGATGCATGCCGCCGGCGAAGGGATCGTTGACCATGTAGATATCGCCGGCCACCATCTCGGCATCGTATTGGGCGATCACCACCTCCAGCGCCGTCGGGATCGAGCCCAGGTGCAGCGGCAGCGTCAGGCCCTGGGCCACCAATTTGCCCTCGCCGTCGCAGACCGCGGTGGAGAAGTCCATGTTGTCGCGCAGCACTCCGGAATAGGTGGTGCGGCAGATCGTCACCGCCATCTCGTCGGCAATGGCATGGATGGCGTTCTTGAAGAGTTCGAATTCGATGGGATCGTATTCAGGGCTGCGCGTCATGCTGGCTCGGCTTTCGTCGCTGATGGATTGTCAGGAGGGCTCTCACCGCTTGGCCATGATGGTAGCAGAAGCTTTCCCGCAGCACGAATTCGGCGCTTCGGTAGGGATGAATTAACGCCTGCCCGAGTAGGCTCGGCTTGAAATCGTGCCGAGCTCCCTTCATCATGGAGCGGTAGCGGCGCCGAGATCCGAGGGGCCAGGATGCGAGCGATCAAAGCGGCGATAATGGCGGCGGTACTGTTGCTGCCCGTGGCCTGCGAGACGCCGGCCCCGGCGCCGGTGTTTCCCGATCTCACCTTCGCCCATCTCACCCCCATCGGCCTCGACGTCTCGACCATCGAGGTGATCGAGAATTACGTCTCGCCGCTGCGCGCGCCCAACGTCGAGCACGAGTTCCCCGTCAGCCCGGCCAAGGCCACGCTCTATTGGGCCCAGCGCCGTTTCCGGGCCACCGGTTCGGGGCGCCGGGGCCGGGTGATCATCCAGGACGCCAGCGTCATCGCCACCCCACTCTCGGTGAAGAAGGGCGTCGGCGGACTTTTCAGCAACGAACAGTCGGTGCGCTACGACGCCCGCATCGAGGTGCGCATCGAGGTCACCTCGCCGCTCGGCGGGCGCTCCTCCTTCGCCACGGCGGCGGTCAAGCGCTCGCGCACCGCGGCCGAGGAGATTTCGCTGAACGACCGCCACCAGTTGTTCTTCGATCTGGTCTCGGCCCTGCTCGACGATCTCGACGTCGCCGCAATCAAGAGCATGCGCCAGCATATGGGCCAGGATCTGCGCTGAAGCGCAGATCCTGGTTTTTTTTGTCGCTCACGGCGGCGGACCTGCGGTCCGCAGCCTCCGCGGGGGCGGTGTGCCAGGCATGGCGCACGGTGCGAAAGCACCATTTGCCGGGCTG
>Ga0187827_10003247_pt1 | contig 21163 bp, 24 predicted proteins | sample ETNtaG_39_FD_167969 | JGI IMG/M metagenome (GOLD analysis project Ga0187827, IMG submission 167969) | Marine microbial and viral communities from oxygen minimum zone, Eastern Pacific Ocean - ETNP2014_SV_150_PacBio MetaG (Illumina Assembly) | ecosystem: Environmental > Aquatic > Marine > Hypoxic... | reverse complement strand
ATATTGGCATCTTTGAGTATGGCTCTAATTGCTTGAATTGTAGAATATTTTCCGTTTGTTCCGACTACCGATATATACTTTAAATTATCTTGGGGATTTCCAAGTTTTTTACAGAGCTTCTTAATTCTATCTAAACTTAAATCTATTTCTTTAGGATGCAGCTTTTGTAGGCTGTTCAATATTTTCTGAAGTCTCATTTAATAATTCTGAATTTACCTCAGAATTTTTCTTTAGCAATATTTTAAGTAATTTTCCAATTTCATTTTTTAAATCTTTTCTATTTACTACTTTGTCAACAAAACCATGTTTCTCAACGAATTCAGCTGTCTGAAAATCTGGACTCAATTCTTCCTTTACTGTTGCTTGAATCACGCGTTTCCCAGCGAAGGCAATTAAACATCCTGATTCAGCAAAATGTATATCACCCAACATAGCAAAGGACGCTGTTATTCCTCCTGCTGTTGGATCTGTAAAACATACTATGTATGGAAGGTTATTTTTTTTTAATTCATTTATTGCAAGTGTAGTTCTGGTCATATTTGCCAAAGCAATAGGACTTTCAAACATTCTTTGACCTCCTCCACAAGGAAAAAAAATATAAGGAGTTTTATTATCAATCGCATGTTGCACTCCATATATAATAGCTTCACCTTCTGCGGCACCAACAGATCCACCTATAAAATCAAAATTAATTGCTCCTGCTGTAATTTGAATTCCATCTATTTGACCATTAGCAATCATTACCGCACAATTTTGTCCCGTTTTTTTTTTAGCTTGTGCCAATCTTTCTTTGTACGTTTTTGTATCTTTCCAGTTTAATGGATCTTCCGTTGGAGCGGGGGTTTCAAGAATCTCGTATCTATTTTTTCCAAAAAATAAATCAAATCTTTGTTTACAACTAATTCTGTGATGCTTTCCACAGGAACTACACACCCATAAATTTTCTTCTAAATCTTTTTTAAGAATCGGGCCTTTGCAACAACTTGTCCAATCCGAATTTGCAATTTCTTCTTTTGTTGGAAACTTTTTTTGTAAATTTTTTTTTATTTTATCACCAAAAGTTTTTATTTTTGTTAACCAATTCATGAAATTTTATTTTTCAGTTTTTCTACTATTTTACTTACATTTGTGACAGGATTTTGTCTATTGTTTAAACTTCTAGTAATTTCTTTACAAATAGCACTTCCTACCACCAAACCATCAGCTGGTTTCAGTTTTGAGATTGTTTTTTCAGTAATTCCAAAACCAATCACACAATTCTTTTTCCGGTCAATTTTTTTTATTTTATTAAAATTTAACAATATTTGTTTTGGCGACACTTTAAGTTTACCTCCAGTTGTTGAAAGCATACTAATATAGTAAATCATATCATGAGAATCTTTTATAATTTTTTTTAATCTTTCATTTGAAGTAGTTGGTGATAAAAGTTGAACAAAACTAATTGATTTTTTTTTACACTTTTTTGCAAAAACTTTATTTTCAGGCCAGGGTAAATCAACAACAATTAAACCATTTACACCTGATTTTTTGCATTTATATAAGAATCTATTTTCTCCATATTGATAAATCATATTATAGTAACCCATTAAAATTACAGGTTTAGAATATTTGTTTTTTTTAAATTCTTTAACAATTTGAAATACATCGTTAATTTTAATTCCATTTTTTATTGCTCGATATGCACTTGTTTGGATTTGCCCCCCATCTGCTATTGGCGTATTGTGTGGGAAGCCTATTTCACATATATCTACATTCTTTGATATTGATTTTAATATAGCCAAAGATTTTTTTTTTGTATTATCTCCAGCAACTGTGTAGGTTAATAATGCGGGTCTGTTTTCCTGCTTTGCTTTTTTAAACGCATCACTAATTGGATTTATCATATTTTCTTTCTCAATCTTTTCTTTAAGATATCCCTGTCTTTTTTTGCGTCTCCACAGGAGTTAACTATAATAATTATATCCTTACTTAATCTAGGGGCAATCTTAATGGCTTCAGCAAAGGCGTGGCATGGTTCTAAACTTGGATTTAATTTTTCATATTTTGTAACTAATTTATATGCATTCAATGCTTCTTCGTCTGTTGCATAAGTATATCTGGCTCTTTTAGCATCTTTTAAATAACTGTGGATTGGACTTACTCCTGGATAATCAAGACCCGCACTTATAGATTCTGTTTCGTTAATTTGTCCATCATTGTTTTGGCAAACATAAGAGGCAGCTCCATGTAATATTCCTAATTTTGCACCTCTACTTAATGGCGCTGCATGCAATTTTGATTTTTTTGGCCCTCCAGCTTCAACACCAATAAATTCAATTTGAGATTTTGGATAATCAACAAATTCACTCCAAAAACCATATGCTGAACTTCCTCCTCCTACACAGTTAATTAATTTTATTTTTTTTGGAAATTTATTAAATTTATTTTTGATTTGAAACTTAAGCTCTTTAGAGATTTGAGCGGTGCTCCAACCACAAATTTTTACAAATATGTTTGGCCCTACAGTTGATCCTACACACATATGAGTAGTATCACAATTTGAAACCCAATACCTCATACATTCGCTTACCGCATCAACTAATGTTTGGCTCCCAGTGTAAACAGGTACAATTTCAGCTCCATTTTTTTTAATTGCATCACAATTGGGTTTTTGTCGTTTAATATCTTTTACTCCCATAAATATTTTACATTTTAGGCCAAATTTTTTTGCTGCCATGCTTAACATTTTGCCTGCATATCCAGCTCCTGTATCACCCACGATATATTTCTTTCCCATGCTCTTACAGATTAAAGCATGAACAGTTGCATTGTATATCTTGTGTGCACCACCATTAGCTTCGGATACAACTTTGGTCCATATTTGAGCACCACCAAGGTTTTTTGATAATTTTTCTAATTTTATAAAAGGAGTGGGTGATCCAATATAGTTTTTAAAATAAAAATCTTTTTTCTTTAAAAAACTTTTGTTTTTCCTAAGTTTTTTAAAACTTTTTGTTAGGTCATCAACTGGTTTTTTTAAAGTTTCTGGTATGAAACTTCCACCAAATTTTCCACCCCAAAAACCAAATTTATCATGTTGGTCAATTAATGGAATATTTTTTCTAATTTTCATTTTTAATTTTGCTAATGTTTTCTAAAAAAATTTTTATTTTTAAAATATCTTTCTCTCCTGAAGTTTCTAAACTTCCTGAGACATCAATAATATCTGTTATTTTAGAATATTTATCAAGCTTATCATCATACTGAATGTTGCCAGCAAGCATTTTGTTTACTGAAGCCGGCACATTATTTAGTAGATGATGATCAAACCCGACAGATTTTTCATATCCCTTACTATCAAATAAAATTATTTCAGAAATAGATTCAAATTTTTTATATTCTTCAACATCATTTTTATTTTCAATTGTAAGTGCAGTTATAATTTTTATTTTGTATTTTTCTTTTATTATTTTAGTTTTTGCAGGACTCACATCATATAATTGGTAGTAATCAAAATTTAAATCTTTTATCTTTTCTAAAACCTCATCATTTGGACTTACAAGAACTGAAACAAAATTTATTTTTTTTTTATCTATATTAATTAATCTTTTAAGATTCTCATGTTCAACATATCTTATAGATTTTGGATAATTAGCTATGAAACCAATAAATTTAGGAGGATTATTATGATTTACTATATAATTTAAAGTTTTGGAATCTTTGATACCACAAATTTTTGCATCCATTATTTATTAAGATGATCAATTAAAGTTTGAATATTTTTTTTTACATTTCCTTTTGTAATTGGCCTTCCAATTACAAGCCAATCAGATCCATTTTTGAATGCTTCTTTAGGTGTCATTACTCTTTTTTGGTCATTTTTATTTGAATTAAATCTAATTCCAGGAGTAATTATTTCTTTTTTGAAAACTTTTTTTACATATTTTATTTCTTGAGGACCACAAACAATTCCATCAAGCCTTGCTTTATTTGCTAGTTTGGCCTGGTGAACTACTAACTTTCTTAATTTTTTATCATAGCCTATCTGTTTTAATGAATAATTGTCTATTGATGTAAGCGTTGTAACTCCAATTAACTTTATTTTGCCAGAAACTCTTTTTGCTGCTTTTAGCGCCTTCAAACCAGAGCTTATGTGTATGGTTAAATAATTAATCCTAAGGTCTTTTATTGCTTTTATAGCAGACGCACATGTATTTGGTATATCGTGCAGTTTTAAGTCAGCAAAAATAATTTTATTTTTAATTTTTGATATAAAAAATCTTCCATTTTTAGAATTAATGAATTCTAATCCAAATTTGTAAGCAATTTTTAATTTTTTAGTATTTGAATACCTAATTATTTTTTGTGCTATTGAGGTTTTGTTTGTATCACACGCAATAAATATATTCTTATTCATTGTTTAGACTATTAAACCATTTTTTTGACATTTTGAAATGGACTGTTTTTTTTTTAGAAACCTTAATTTTTTCTTGTGTCTTTGGGTTTCTTGACATTCTTGCTTCTTGAATTCTAGTTTCTAAAGTAAAAATATCTCTTAATTCAACTCTTTCATTTTTTTCAAGAGCATTTTCAATTTTAGAAAGCGTTATTTCTATAAGCTTTGATAGGTCTTTCTTTAAAAAATTTGGATAATTGTCTGATAAATGATCTAATATTTTTGATTTTACTAGTGCCAAATTAGTTAACTATTCTTCGCTTTTATTTTTATCTTTTTCTAATTTGTCAGAAAGAGACGAAAATGGTAAATTTTTTCCTGAAAGAGGTGATGAAAATTTAGATACAGCTTCTTTATTCTGTAATTCTTCTAATAGTTTTATACTAAGATTTACTTTTCTCTTTTTTAAATCAATTTCAGATATAGCAGCATCAATTCTTTCGCCACCAACAAATCTTGAAGGTCTTGCATCGGCTGAATTTATTGCTATTTGTGATTTTTTTATCAATATATTTAAATCTGAATCTTCTGGCTTAACAATTAACCCTTTATTATCTGAAGATATAACTTTTACAGTCACTATATCATTAACTTTTTTATTCTTAAAATAACTCAGCGGATCTGTTGTAGTTTGTTTTAATCCAACTCTCACTTTTTGTTCTTCTTTTTTTATTTCTAATACCTCTACTTTTAGCAAATCGTTTTTTTTATATTTTTTTATTTCTTCTTCTGGATTTCCTGTATAAGAAAGATCATTTGCATGCAAAAATACATCGATATCATAAGCTTCAATGTGTAAGTAAATCGCATACTCATTAATGTTCGATATTTTTCCTTCTATCTCAGATCCAACAGGATATTTTTTTTCTAACGCTTCATAAGGATTTTCTTTTGTTAGTCTATGAGAAATCGCAACTCTTCTTTTTTCTTTGTCGATTTCTGTAATTACACAATCAATAACATCTCCAATTTTATATATTTTTTTTGTACTTACATTTTTTTTAGTCCAACTTAACTCACTTGAATGAAGCAGTGTACTTAGTCCAGGCTCTAATTCACAGAAACAGCCATAATCAGTTATTTTTACAACTTTTACTTTGTATAGTTTATTCAATTCATAGTTTGAAATATGTTCAAATGGATCTTGAGAAAGTTGTTTAATTGAGCAACCAACTTGTAGTTTTTGTTTGTCTACAGAAATAACTAGCAAATCATGTTTTTCACCAATATTAAAAACTTCATCAGGGTGATTAATTCTTGAGTAGGAAATTTCTTGTAAATGCACAAGCACATCCAATTCACCATTGTTTACTCCAAAGAAACAACCAAAAGAACTATAACCTTTAACAACTGCATCTTTAATTATATCTCCAACTTTATATTTTTCTATTATTTTTGCCTTATCTTCTTTTTTATTTGAAGAAACTATTTGTCTTCGAGAAACACAAGCGTTACCTCTAATTTTGTCTAGTTTAATTAAAGCGAATTTTTGAGGTTCGTTCATTAGATGAGAAATATCTTTTATTGGCTTGTCTGATATTTGCGACCCAGGACAAAACATTAAAGATCCTGTATCAATATGTTCAACTATCACTCCTCCTTTACATTTTGAAGTAATTTTTCCTACTATGGGTTCATTTTTTTCGTAAGCTTTTTCCAACTCATACCAGCCCTTTATTTTTTGAGCTTTTGTTGCTGAAACAACAACATTTCCATTTTTATCTTCAATTTTTTCCAAAAGAACTGCAATTTTTGATCCTTCTTTAATTTTATCAATTAAATTTAAGCTTTTTAATTCGTTTATATCTAAAACAGGTTCTGATTTTAGACCCTCAACAAATAAAAAAACAAATTTGTTTGTTATTTTAGTTACTAGGCCGTCTACGATTTTTCCTTCTTCTATTTTTATCTTAGATAATTGTGAATTTAATAAATTTTCGAAATCTTTATTCGCTTGTGTGTTTAGATCCTTATATATTTCCATATTTTTTTATTAATTTCTTTTTTACTAAATTAACTAGTTGCAGCTTCATTTGCTCCATAGTTAATTTAGTGGTGTCAACTAATACAGCACCTTTAACAAAAAGCAAGGGACTTTCTTTTCTATTTTTATCGCTAAAATCCCTTAATTTTAGAGATTTTTGGACATCTCTAAGTTTTATATTTTTATTTATCTTTTTATATTCTTTTAGTCTTCTTTTTGCTTTTTCTTTTAAAGAGCATCTAAAAAAAATTTTTAAATCTGCATTAGGCATAATTTTTGAAGCAATATCTCTTCCTTCAATTATAACTTGGTTATTTTTTTTTATAAAATTTATTTGAACTTTTTTAAGTTCATTTCTTATATACTTTTTTGTTGCAATTATTGATGACAATTTTGTTACTTGTGGATTATTCAATTTTTTATTTTTTAATTTTAGTAAAGTTATTTTTTTTGATTGATTCCTTATATATTTTTGATCATATTTTTTGTTATTTTTTATAATTTTAAAAGCTAAATACCTATATAATTTTCCAGATGAAAGAAGTTTAAATTTAAATTTTTTTGAAATTATCTTGCTACCTGTAGTTTTACCCGAGGCGCCACTTCCATCAATAGCAATTGAAAATTTTATATTTTTTTTAATCAACTAATTTTTGCTCCTAAATTTTTTAATAATGATATAAAATTTGGAAAAGATGAATTGATTGAGTCAATATCATGTATTATCCATTTACCACCCAATGCTAGAGCAGCAACAAATGACAACATGCAAGCTCTATGATCTTTATCATATTTTTCTACTTTATACGTTTTGCTAAGTTTTAAATTAGGATTTCCATATATTTTGAAACTATTGTTTGTCATTTTTGTTCTAATTCCCATCATATTTAAAAAGTTATTTGCAAATTTTAATCTATCTGTTTCCTTATGTCTGAGTTCACCAATTTTATTAAATTTTGACACTCCATTTGCTGTAGCACAGGTTAAAAAAATTAACAATAATTCATCAATTGAACGACTATTCATTTTTGATGGGCAGTTAATTGATTTTAGTTTATTTGAACTTTTTACAAATATATCAGCAATGTCTTCTCCATTATAATTTTTTTTATTTTTTAAAATTATTTTTGCTTTCATCATTTTTAATATATCAATAATCCCAGTCCTCGATTTATTTACGTTGACATTTTTAATTAAAATTTTAGAATTTCTTGTTAACAGGGTAAGTACTATAAAAAACGAACTAGAACTTATATCACCGGGAATTACATAATTGAAGCCTTTATAATTTTTTACACCCTTGTAACTTATTAAATCTAATTTTTTTTCTTTTGAAATTTTTATTGGTAAATTTAAATATTTAAATAATTTTTCCGTATGGTCTCTAGATGGAATAGATTTTATTTTTGTTTCCCCAAAGGTTTTGATTGCTGCAAGCAAAATACAGCTTTTTACCTGGGCACTACCTTTTGTTTCGTTATAATTAATAGGTCTTGGATAGCCAGTTCCTTTTATTTTGATAGGCAATTTTTGGTTTTTTGATTTAATATTTTGACCAAACATTCTCATCGGTTTAATTACTCTTGAAAAATCTCTTTTTGATAAACTTTGGTCACCTTTTAAAATAATTTGATTTTTTGATTTTACTAATAAACCAAAAATTAATCTTGCTAAAGTTCCTGAATTTCCAGCATTAATTGTTGTATTATTTTTAAATCTAAATCCGTTAAGACCTTTTCCATAAATTTTACAATTTTTTTTATTAATTTTATAACTTATTCCAAGTTTTTTTATAGCATTTAGAGCGCTTAACACATCTTCAGATTTAAGCAGATTATAGGCAATCGATGTTCCTACTGCTTGTGATGCCATCAATATCCATCTAATAGATAAACTTTTGTCCCCAGGTACATAAATTTTTTTATTAAAACTTTTTATTCTTTCATTTATATGTACAATTTTTTTCATTAGAAAGACTAACTAATTTTAAATGCATCTCCAAAATAAAAGTTTCTTGCATTTGTATTATTTATTAGCTCTGAAGGTGTGCCTTGTGCTATAATTTTTTTATTTGCCAAAATAATTGCTCTATCACTTATTGCCAATAAATCTCTAGCAGCATGGTCTGAAATAATACAGCATTTACTATTATCTTCAGTTTGTAGATTTACAATTGTTTCTTGTAGATCTCTAGTAGACATTATATCTAGTCCCTGGAAAGGCTCATCCATTAAAATTATTTTTGGATCTGACATTAGCGACATCGCTATGCTTACCTTTTTTCTTTGCCCTCCAGAAAGATATTTTGCTTTAGTATTTTTTACCGCATCCAATTCAAACTTTGATACCATTTTTTCAATTTTAAAATTTCTCTCTTCTTTTTTTTCAATAACTATTTCGCTAATTGCTTTTAAATTTTCTATACATGTGAGATTCGAAAAAATACCTCCTGTTTGAGGCACAATACTTAGACCATAATCAATTGCTCTTTTATAAATTGGAACATCGGTAACAATTTTTTGATTAATATATACCTCCCCATAGTTGGGTTTTATTAAACCTGAAATTATATTAAAAATAGTTGATTTTCCGGCTCCATTTGGCCCCAGTAATCCACAAATTTCTCCTTCACGGATATTGAAAGAAATATCATCCAAAACTTGTCTTTTGTTATATGAAAGAGAAATTTTTTTTAATGCAATTTTATTTATTTCATTTTTGAATGTTGTTATCCTAAATTTTTTAATTATAGCCATATTCTTAATTTTTAATTATTTGAATCTTCTTCTTTTTATCAAACATTCTTATATTTACATCTCCATTTAATAAATTAAATGATATTTCATCAGCATTTGCCGTTGTGTTTCTATCTAAATATTTAATATTATTATACATTATAGCCTTATTATTCTTAAAAAATAAATCTAAGTTATCCGAAGAAACTTTGCTTTCTTCAAAAAAACCAATAACATTTTCATAAAAATTTGTATCAAAAGTTATAGAGTTATATTTAGCAAAATCAGATTTTATTTCTATATCAGATTTGTTTTTTAATTTTATCTTTCCCACAACTTGCTTTAAAAGTATGATATTTGAATTTTCTTTGCTTTCTTCACCATATTTTGCATTCAATATATATTCATTACCTTTTGCGTCAATTGAAACATAATTTAAATTTTCAATAATGGTATTTTCATTTTTTTCAGTTTCTATTTTTTCAATAGCTTTATCTTTGTTTAAATCTAAATAAACAATATCTTTTTGATATTTTAGAAAGGTATTTTTAATAAAAAAAAATATAAAAATGCCCATTAATAAAAAAATTAATAATTGAATGGCTGTTTTAACATTCATTTATCTAATATTTGCATTTAAGATGTTATGAATAGTTAAAATTCCAATTGTTTTATTTTTCATTTTTTTATTATGTACACATAAGCATGTAATTTTTTTTGAATTCATTATAGATATGGCTTGAGTTGCCAAGATATCTTTATTTACACTTATAGGATTTTTTTTCATAATATTTTTTGCAATAAGATTTTTTATATTAGCATTTTTTTCTGATATTCTTTTGATATCCCCGTCACTTATAATACCAGATGTTTTTTTAAAATTATTCCTTACAACTAATACTCCTAAATTAAATTTATTCATTGTTTTTAGTGCACCTCCTAATAATATATTTTCATTAATAAAAGGAACTTTTTTTTCTTTAATCATTAAATCTTCAGCTGTTTTAAGTTTTGCTCCCAAACTTCCACTTGGATGAAATTTTTTAAAATCAAGTTTCCCAAATTTTCTATAATTCATAGTTGAGATTGCTAAAGCATCACCTATACTTAATTGAACTATAGTAGAAGATGTAGGAACTATTTTTCCAGGGCCAGCTTCGTGAACATTTGGAATTAATAAATTTATATCAGCAGATTTATAAAGTATTGAATTTTTTTTTGACACTATTCCAATTAAAGTGATTTTTTTATTTCTTTTGACATGTTGAATAATATTTTTTAATTCTGCACTTTCTCCACTAAAACTAATTAAAATTAATACATCGTTAGAACTTATCTGGCCTAAGTCACCATGAGAACAGGCGGCCGCATCAACAAAAAAAGATGGTATGCCAACTGATGCTAGTGTTGATGATATTTTTTTACCTATAATACCCGACTTTCCAACTCCTGAAATTATTACTTTACCATTTTTACAATTTATAATTGCTCTAACAGCTTTGTTAAAAGAATTATTAATACTGAGCTTTAATTTTCTTAAAGATTTTATTTCATTTTCAATAACTTCTTTAGCTACCGGTATAAAATTTTTTTTTTTCATTAATGAGACCAAACATCTTCTTTGAAAGAAGCTAGATCAAGATCTACTCTAGTTTTAATAAAACTTATAGTCTTTTTATATAAATCCATTCTATTTTCTCTTAACAATATGTCGTCTAAAAAATTATTTATTTTGTGTAAATATATTACATCGTTTGCGCAATATTTTATTTGAGCTTCACTTAGCTTTCCACCAAAGTCAGAAGATTGAAATTGTTTACTCACATCTATACCTATAACTTCTTTTATTAAATCTTTTAGACCGTGTTTATCTGTATATGTGCGACAAAGTTTTGATTTAATTTTTGTACATTCTATATTTTTAATATTTGCATTTAAATAATTTTTTAGAAATCCCAAGTCTGCTCTTGCATAATGAAATACTTTTTTGACTTTTTCATCTTGAAGTATACTTAACAATTTTGGAGCTTTATAATTTTCTCTATTTAATTGAACAATATGAGCATCTAAATTTCCTGAAGATATTTGTACAAGAAAAAGAGGATCTCTTTTTACATTTAATCCGCCCATTTCACAGTCAACAGCAATAGTATTGCTTACTTTAAAATCATCTGGTAAGTCTTTTTTGTGTAATTTAATATCTATACTCATTTTAAAATATTTATATATGATAGAAAAAAATATTCTAGTCTTCGGTGGTTCTGGTCAAATAGGTCGTCATTTAATAAGAAGATTGATTAAAAACAATCATTTAGTAACAGTTGTAACTAGAAATCAACATAAAAAAGGAGCAATATTAAAAACTCAAGGAAATCCAGGTTATATTGAAATTGTTGAATCAAATATTTTTGATGAAGAAAAATTGAATAGTCTAATTGCAAAGAAAGATATTTGTATAAATCTTATTGGAATTATTTATGAGGATAAAAAAAATACTTTTACAAATATTCATGTACACTTTCCTTCGTTAATTTCAAAAATTTGTGAAAAACATAAATTAAAACAATTTATACATGTTTCTGCATTGGGAATTGAAAGCGCAAAAGATAGCAATTATGCAAAAAGTAAAATAGAAGGTGAGAAGAAAATAATTAATAATTTTCCAAGATCAACAATACTTAGGCCATCGGTGATTTATTCAGTTGATGATAATTTTACAACAAATCTGATGACACTATTAAATTTATTGCCTTTTTTTCCTCTCTATTATAGTGGAAAAACTAAATTTTCACCAATACATGTTTCTGATATGGCGGAAATAATCTCAAATATAATAGACAGAAGTATATGTTCAGAAATCATAGAGTGTGTTGGTCCAGAGGTAATGACATTTAAAGAAATAATAGAAAAACTATCAATTTTAATAGGCAGAAAAAAAATATTAATTCCTTTGCCAACATCAATCGCTAAATTAACTGCTTTTTTTTTAGAAAGAATTCCAAAACCATTATTAACAAGAGATCAATTAAAACTTTTAAAGTATGACAATGTTCTTTCTGGTGAAATAAAATCAAATCTAGACATAGGAGTTCGCTCAAAACTTAGGTTTACAGAGGAGGTTAAAAAATATTCTTACATGTGGAAAGAAGGCGGCGAATATTCAAAATAATTAATTTAATTTTTTAAGCTGACTTTATTTTTTTTTCTATAAATTGAGGTAATTCTTCTTCACCTGTTAAATCTTCTTTTTTTCCTCTTGGTTGAAAGACCACTATGATGTGCAAAGGACAATAAGAAAATTTCTCGACGTTTTTTCTGCCACAAAATGATGCTGTGCTTTCATTAGGGTGTCCTTCCATATATTTGCATGTACTTTCAGTCAGTTCTTCTAATCTTAAATTTTTTGCAGGCTCAAAATTTTTATCTAAAAGCAAAGATTTAAATTTAACTTTTCTACTTCTTATTTGGATGTTATTATTTTCTTTGAAATTTGAATTATTTGAAAAGTTTGTCTTTGTTCTTTTTATAATTTTTCCTGATAGTTTTAATCGATGAGCTTTACCAATTACTGCATTTCTACTTATGTTACCAATAATTTGAGCTATTTGACTCGCTGTATTGCCCTTGCCCCAAAGCTCTTTTAATTTATCTACCTTTTCTTCTGTCCAACTCATTTAACACTATATATTGTAGTTCGTACTATTTATATAACAATATAGAGATACACATACAATATAAATAAAAACAAGCATTTTTTTGGTTTTTTTAACAAAATTTGTAAAAAAAGTTTATGAATAATGATTTATGGTTGAATTAGATAACAAATATCAAATTGGTGAAAAAAGATTTGGAATTAATTGGGTAGGTGCATACACATTATATTTAAAAGAAACTTTAAGATTTTTATCTGTTTTTGGTCAAACTATTATTGGACCGGTGGTAACCTCAATACTTTTTCTTTCAGTAATTTCTCTGGCAATAGGTGAAGATAGACAAAATGTTTTGGGTGTAACATTTATTGAGTTTCTTGCACCAGGACTTATTGCTATGCAAATTATTCAACAAGCTTTTTCTCATTCATCTTCGTCACTTTTAATGGGAAAAATAATGGGAAATATTGTTGATTTAATAGGGGCACCTTTGTCAGCCAGTGAAGTGACTCTAGCAGTAATATTAGCGTCAGTAACACGTGCATTAATGATCTCAGTTATTTCAATAATTATATTTTCACTAATGATAGAAATAGAAATAAAAAATTATTTGATATTTTTTACTTATCTATTTTTGAGCTCATTTATTATGGGAGCTGTTGGTTTTATAGCAGGATTATGGGCAGATAAATTTGACCACATGGCAACTGCTACAAATTTTATTATTGTCCCATTATCTTTTTTATCAGGAACCTTTTATTCCGTAGATAGATTGCCCAATTTTTTAAATTTGCTTAGTAAATATAATCCTTTTTTTCATATGATAGATGGTTTTAGGTATTCATTTATAAATAGTATGGATGGGTCAATTAAATTTAGTCTAATTTATTTAATTATACTTTCAATATTAACTTGGTTTATTGCGTATAAACTTTATAAAAAAGGTTATAAAATTAAATCATAATAAATAAATTAATGAGCGCACTAGCAAAAAATTATAACAGAAGAAAAATTTCTTTTAAGAGAGGCAAAGGAATCTTTCTTTATGCCGCTAATGGAACAAAATATCTAGATTTTGTGCAAGGCATAGCGGTAAATTCTTTAGGCCATTCTAATCCACACTTAATTAGAGCAATTAATAAACAAGTTAAAAAAGTCTGGCATGTATCGAATGCATTTATAATTCCTGAAGGAGAGAAGCTTGCCAAAAGACTCACCCAAAAAACTTTTGCTGATAAAATTATTTTTCAAAATTCTGGTGCAGAAGCAATCGAAGCATCAATAAAAGTTGCAAGAAGACATTTTTACTCAATTGGACAAAAAAATAAAAATAGAATTTTATGCATCAAAAACTCTTTTCATGGCAGAACAATTGCCGCAATTAATGCTAGTGGAAGCAAAAAAATGCAAGAAGGATTTGGACCCAAAGTTAATGGCTTTGATCACTTTAAATTTGGAAATCTAAAATCTTTAAAGAAATCTATAAAAAAAAACACTGCCGCAATAATGATCGAAACTATTATGGGTGAAGGCGGCATTAAAGTTCATAGCAATGCTTTTCTAAAAAAGTTGAGAAAAATATGCAGCCAAAAAAAAATATTGTTGATTTTAGATGAAGTCCAATGTGGAATTGCAAGAACTGGAAAGTTTTTTGCATTCGAGTATGCAAAAATTAAACCAGATATAGTACCAATTGCGAAAGGGATAGGTGGAGGATTTCCACTTGGTGCTGTATTAATGACAAAAAAAGTTGCTTCTGGGATGGTTCCAGGAACTCATGGAACTACAAATGGCGGCAATCCCTTAGCAATGAGCGTTGGCAATGCTGTATTAGATCAAATTTTTAAAAAAGGATTTCTTAAAAGTGTACAAAAAATATCTAAATATTTTCATAATGAACTAAATAAAATTAAAAATGATTATCCTAAATTAATTAAAGAAGTTAGAGGCATAGGTTTTTTAATTGGTTTGCAACTTTTTAATGATCCAACAAAATTTATTAAAAAACTTCAGGATAACAACTTACTCACAATAAGATCTGGGGAAAATACTATAAGAATTTTACCTCCTCTTAATGTTAAGAAGTCAGAAATAGATATTGCAATAAAAATTATTAGAAAAGTTTGTAAAGAATTTTAATTATAATGAAACATTTTATTAATATAAGAGATATTCCTAGCAAAGATTTAAAAAAAATAATTTTTGACGCAAAAAAGAGAAAGAACAGAAGAAAAAATTTGAATACTCTTGATGCAGATAAAGATTCACCATTAAAAGGCAAGCTATTAATTCAAATGTTTGAAAAAGCAAGCTCAAGAACAAGATTGAGCTTTTATCTTGCAATAAAACAATTAGGTGGAGGCACTATAACTATAAAAGCTAATGAATTGCATTTAGGCAAAGGCGGAGAAAGTTTAGCTGACACAGCAAAAATTTTATCAACTTATGGTGATGGCTTCATGTTAAGAACTGATAGTGATGAAAAAATAAATGAATTTAGTGAATATTTAACCATTCCAATAATTAATGGATTAAGCCCATCTTCACATCCAACACAAGTTTTATCAGACATTTTTACAGTTGAAGAAATTAAAAAAAAACCCATTTCAAAGTTACAAATCTGTTGGATTGGAGATGCTAACAATAATGTTATTAATAGTTTGATTGAAGCTTCAGTTAAATTTTCATTTAAATTAAATATTGGTTGTCCAAAAAAATATGAACCAAATAAAAGTTTATTAAGCTGGACAAGAAAAAATAAAGGAAAAATTAAAATATTTAATGATATTAAAAAAGCTGCGACAGGTAGCGATGTATTATTTACAGATAAAGTAATAAGTATGAACGATAAAGTAAATAAATCTAATAAATTAAAAGATTTTAAAAAATTTAAAGTAACTTCAAAAGTTATGAGTTATTTAAAATCAAGTGGAATATTTCTTCATTGTTTGCCCAGAGGAGCAGAGGTTTCAAATGAAGTTTTTTTAGGCAAGCAATCAAAAGTGTGGCAACAAGCACTTAATAGAATTTATGTTCAGAAAAGTATATTATTGTATTGTTTTGAAAAATTAAGGTAGTGGTTTTGGATTGTCACTACTTTGATTTAGATATAAAATAACTGAAGCTCTATCTCTTTCATCTTTTAATCCAGCAAATCCCATTTTATTTCCTTTAATCCATTTAGATGGTTTAGTTAGAAAACCATTCATCTCTTCCCAATTCCAATCTTTTCCATAAGAAGCTAAAGCTTTTGAATACTTATAATCAGTTATTGATCCAACTGGCCTAAACATTACATTCCATAACTTTGGTCCAATTTTGTTTCCACCGCCTGCATTAATGCTATGGCATGCTTTACATTTTTTAAATACCTTTTCTCCATGCGAAACATCAGCCATTGCAAATAAAGCATTTAGATCAACATTAGTTTCGGCAGCATTTGCTTCACCCGACGTTCCTTCCGTAGCTTCTACTTTGTAAGCAACAATATTTTTGTCATCTTTATCGAAAATTATATCCGATATTTTTCCAACACCAAAAACCAACAATATTGTTAATAGAATTGCTGTAATAATTTTATTTATTTCAAAAGAATTCATTTATATTATTTATTTTAACTCATATAACATGTTAGTTATTAAAAAGCTTAAATATTTAATTAAACACTTTGCGTCTCTTGGACGCATAAATTATCAAGCAATATAATGTCTAAAACAGTAATTCTGATACCTTCAAGACTTTCTGCCAAAAGGTTACCTAGAAAACCTCTTTTAAAAATTAATGGAATATCAATCATTTCTCATGTTGTTAAAAAGGCCAAAGAGGCTGATATTGGAGATGTTTATGTTGCCACAGAAGACAAAGAAATTATGGAAGATATAAATTTAAATGGAGGAAAAGCAATTTTAACTAGCAAAAGACACAAAACGGGTTCTGACAGAATTTTTGAATGTTTTGAAAAATTAGATTTAATAGATATTGACTATATTATTAATCTTCAAGGCGATGAGCCAAATATCGATTTAAATGACCTTAGGCATTTTAATAAATTAATTAATATTAATAAGCCAGAAATAGGAACGATGGCCGCTGAAATTGACAATAAATCAAAACTAAAGGATGAAAATGTTGTTAAGGTTATTACGGAAAGTAAAATTACAAATGAAAATTTTCCAATTGCATTAGATTTTAAAAGAAGAGCAAATGATCAAATTATAAATATTTATCATCATATTGGAATATATGCTTTTAAGCCAGAGATTTTAAAAAAAATTATTAAATTGAAACAAACTAAAAATGAAATTAAAAATAGACTAGAGCAGCTAAGAGCAATGGAAAATAGAATAAAAATAAATGTAGCTTTAGCAAAATTTTCTCCTATAGGTATAGATACCATGGAAGATTATCTGGCTTTAAAAAAACTTTTAGAATATAACTCTTAAAATGAAAATTCTCTACCAAGGTATTCCAGGAGCATATTCACACTTAGCAGCTCTTGAAGTTTACCCAGATGCCAAAGTAATTCCATGTAAAACTTTTGATGAATGTTTTGAAAAAGCCAAAGAAAATAATGAATTAAGAATAATTATTCCAGAGTCAAATAGAATTACTGGAAGTATAGGAATTGAATATTTAATTTTTAAATATAGACTAAATATTTATGCTGAACATTTTTTAAAAATAGAGCATAATCTTTTAGCCACTCCTGGAGCAAAAATTAGCGATATAAAAAATATTTATTCGCATGCTCAAGCTCTTTCTCAGTGTTCAAATTTTATAAAAAAAAATAATTTTATTGAAAACGTTCATGCTGATACAGCTGGGTCTGCAGAGTTAATTTCTAAAAAAAAAAGCAAAGAAAGTGCCGCTATAGCTTCTAAACTTAGTGCAGAAATTTACAAATTAGATATTGTGTCTAAAAATGTAGAAAATGAAAAAGGTAATTCAACGCGTTTTTTAATAATGGGAAACTTACTTAAGCAACCAGATTTTAAAAATGGAAAGTTTATTACCTCTATATTATTTAAATTAAAGAGTAAGCCAGCAGCACTATATCAATCTCTGGCTGGGTTTGCTATCAATGGCGTGAACATGACTAAATTGCAAAGTTACCCTGAAAAAAATTCATTTTCTTCTTATTTCTTTCTTTGTGACTTGGATGGTCATATTGAAGATCCAAAAATTAAAAAATCCTTAGAAGAATTAGGTCTCCATTGCCAAGATTTTCACGTGCTAGGTGTTTTTGAAGCTGACAAATATAGAGATAAATAGTTAATTACTTTTCTTGTAGAATAAGAATCTTTACTGTTATAATACATTTTGGAGGCTAGAGGTGGGTGCTGCTTGAACCCGACCAGATCCTAACGGAAGCAATCGTAAAGACAGTTTCTCAGGTTCTAGTCTCCTAAAATAATTAATTTTATGAATAATAATTCAAAAGTTTTAGCATTAAAATATCGTCCAAAAACATTTAAGGATTTAATTGGGCAAGAAGTGGTTGCAGAAGCTATTTATAACTCAATTATAAATGACAGATCAGCCAACGCTTATTTATTTACTGGCATAAGAGGAGTTGGAAAAACAACAATTGCAAGGATTGTTGCAAAGTCACTAAACTGTTTAAAAGGAATTAATCAATTGTGCACTAAAGATCTTTGTGAAAATTGTAAAGCCATTAGTAATTCAAATCATATTGATGTTTTAGAAATGGATGCTGCAAGCAAAACAGGTGTTGACGATGTGAGAGACTTAATTGAATTTTCTAGATATGGACCCGCCACCGCAAAATATAAGATATTTATAATTGATGAAGTTCATATGTTAAGCAAGCAAGCTTTTAATGCACTTTTAAAAACACTTGAAGAACCCCCAGAATATTTAAAATTCATTTTTGCAACAACTGAGATAAAAAAAATTCCAGTCACGGTAGTTTCAAGATGCCAAAGATTTGACTTGGCAAGAGTAAATTCTTCTAATTTATTTAATTTTATTAAAGAAGTAAAAGATAAAGAAAAAGGAAAAATAAAAGATGAGGCTCTGAAGTTGATTGTAAAAATATCCGAAGGATCAGTAAGAGATGCTCTTTCACTTTTAGATAGAGCTTTATTGAGCCAAAATGAAAAATCTGAGATTGACCTAAAAGCTGCTCAAAAGATATTTGGATTTTTTGATAAAAGCTATCTTATAAATTTATTTAAATTTTTGTTTAAAGGGGACGAAAAGGAAGTAATAAAGATTTATAGATCAATATATAATCAAGGAGTTGAACCCAAAGTATTTTTAAATGATTTCTTGGAAATATTGTACTACATTAAAAATATTTCATCTATAAAGTTAGATGGAAACAATTTTTCTCTTAATGATGAAGAATTTATAGAAATAGAATTAATTTCAAAAGAAATAAGCCAAGAAACTTTATTATTATTTTGGCAATTTACAATTAAAACTTTGAGTGAACTAGATGTAGTTTCAAATCAAAATTTGTCTATGGAAATGTTTTTAATAAGATTGCTATATCTTAAAGAAGACAGAACTGTTGGTGGTCGAGTCAAAGTAGATTCTAATAATGAAAAATATTCAAATAATAATATAGGCAAAACTGAACAATTTAATTTAAACAAGAACGAAGAAAGTTTAGAAATTAAAAATAAAACTATAAGTCAAATTAAAAACTTCTCACAGGAAGAAAGCTCTAAACCTGAAAAAAAAATTGAATCAAGATTAATAAATATTGAAATAAAAAATTTTGAAGAATTAATTTTATTGTGCAACGAAAAAAAAGAATTAAAATTAAAATATGAGCTTGAAACAAATGTTAGCCTAGTAAGCTTTATTGATCAAAGAATTGAAATTTCATTTAATGAAAATTTAGATAAAGATTTTGTAAAGGAATTAACTTTTAAATTACATGAATGGACTGGACAAAGATGGATCATTGCCTTTTCAAAGAAAATTGGACAATTATCAAAAAAACAAAAAACAGAAATTGAAAAATCAAAAATTATTGAAGATGCAAAAAGTGAAGATGTTTACAAAAAAGTATTGGAGACATTTCCTGATGCTGAACTAGTTGATGTAAAATTGAAAGATAATAAATAATGACTGACTTTAGTAAAATTTTAGATAAAGCGAAGGAACTTGAAAACAAGATGAAAGAAAGTCAAGAAAAAATAAAGAATATAAGTGTAACCGGTACATCCGGAGGAGATTCTGTAAAAATAACTCTTAATGGTGAAGGTGAGATGATAAATCTAGACATATCTTCTGATATTTTAAAAGAGGATAAAACAATAATTGAAGATTTAATAAAAGCTGCTCACAATAATGCTAAATCTCAATTAAAATCCAAGACATCCGAAGAAATCTCTAAAGCGACTGGTGGATTTGGTATACCAGGTTTTAAGTGGCCTTTATAATTTAAATGCAAAATATAACTGAAATTGATGAATTAATTAAGCTAATATCTAAACTTCCTGGTTTGGGACCAAAATCGGCAAAGAGAATAGTTTTAAAATTAATTAACAACAGGGAAGAATTAATTAAACCCATAGCAAAGATTCTGGCAGAAGTTTATAAAAATATATTTAGATGTAAAATTTGTGGATCTTTAAAATCTAACTCAAACGGATGTAATAATTGTGAAAATAACAAATATAAGTTTAATAAAATTTGCGTTGTAGAAAATATAGCTGATCAATGGAGCATAGAAACTTCTAGCGTATATCAAGGTTATTTCCATATTCTTGGAGGAACAATTTCATCTTCTAACAATCAAAAAAAAGAAGATTTGCTAATCAATTCTTTAGTTGAAAGAGTTAAAAAAGACGATATAGAAGAAGTAATTTTAGCTACGAGCGCAACAGTAGAAGGTCAGACAACTGCATTTTATATTCAGGATAGCTTAAAAAATACTAATGTAAAAATTTCAAAACTTGCACAAGGACTACCAATTGGGGGAGAGATAGAAAATTTAGATGATGGTACCTTAATATCAGCGTTTAAAAATAGGCAAAGTTTTAAAAAGTAACAAAAAATTAATTTTTTTTAAGCAGTCTGTTAAGATGAAGAATTGGTTCAGTATAACCCGAGGGTTGATTTTTTCCATGAAATACAAGTTCACAAGCAGCTTTAAAAGCAATTGAAGTTTCAAAATTTGCAGACATTTTTGTATAGCCAGATCGGCCAGAACGAAAATAAGCAGGATCATTAATGTTTTGATTATCAACAACTCTTGCCATTTTTTTCATAATTTCTAAAACTTGCTTTCTACTACAGATTCCATGATATAGCCAATTAGCAATATGTTGTGAAGATATTCTAAGTGTTGCTCTGTCCTCCATTAACCCAATGTTGTTTATGT
>Ga0187827_10003245_pt1 | contig 21177 bp, 14 predicted proteins | sample ETNtaG_39_FD_167969 | JGI IMG/M metagenome (GOLD analysis project Ga0187827, IMG submission 167969) | Marine microbial and viral communities from oxygen minimum zone, Eastern Pacific Ocean - ETNP2014_SV_150_PacBio MetaG (Illumina Assembly) | ecosystem: Environmental > Aquatic > Marine > Hypoxic... | reverse complement strand
GCGGCTCTGCCATCGAAGAACTGGTGATCTGACAGCTAAGCAGATACTGCCATCGGCCTGGATGAGTCCAGCACTTTCAGGCCAGGAAACCGAAATCGGACAGGCTCTCGCCTGTCCGATTTTTTTGAGCCTGCAAGGGGATGCTGAAATGCAAGAGCCACTTCGCGGATGGCGTGATGCGCGGCATCTTGGGGCGAATAGCCGGGGCGTAATAGCTGCATCGACCTCAGCACCCCAACAGTCGAGGTGCACCATTTGCATGTTTGCGATATGGCGGATCTTGAAACTGATCGCTGGTAGGCTGACAGTGGCATGCTCAGCCTGATATTTCGGCCCTTCGAGGGCTCTTGATCGTTCTGGAACGAACTGTGCGCGTTGGCGGTCCGTATCCCTGCTCATGCATGAATTGCATTGGAGTCATCATGGACGAAATCAAAAGCATTCTCTATCCAACAGATTTCTCAGATTGTTCCGCTGCTGCTTTGCCCCATGCCAAGTTCCTTGCCGGACAGCTTGGCGTCCCGCTGCACGTGCTCTATGTGCAGGAAGAGGAGCATTCTCAGGCCAACCACGAAGTCTTGCTGCATCGGCTCCAGCATTACCTCGAAGAGCGTGGTATCGACCCCAAAACACACAGCGTTAGTGTCGTGTTTGGCAGCGCGGTCGACGAGATATTGAAAGCAGCCGAGGAATCGTATGCCGGGATCATCGTTATGGGCACCCACGGCCGGTCTGGATTGTCCACAGTGTTCCTGGGCAGCGTCACCAATCAGGTGATTAAGAGCGCACCATGCCCGGTCTATGTGGTCAGGAAAGACATGACGAAAACGGAACGCCGTGCGGCCGGCCGCTCAGCAGTCACCGTATGATCACTGAAATTACTGTAGGTCCTTGCCGGAGAATTGGAGAATCGGCGAGATCAGAACAGGCATTCGCCAGCGGGCAAATCCGTGATACGCGACGGCCATTGACTTTCATCATAAACACGTGAAACTGAGGCAAATATGGCTGTATCATCGCCACCTGAAGTTCAAAGCGAGGTCTCTCGCCACGGCAAAAACATGAACCAGCAACACATCCTCATCGTTGATGATGAGCCCAATGCCCGAGACGGTCTGCAGGGCCTCCTCAGAGATGAGGGCTATGCCGTTGCCGTTGCCGAAAACGGCATGGAAGGCCTTGACCGCGCCACTGAGATCTGCCCCGATGTTATTCTCTGCGATCTCAAGATGCCGGTGCTGGACGGAATGGGCATGCTGCAAAAGCTCAAAGATCAGAAACACCCGGCCTCGTTCATCATTATGACCGCGTTTGGCACTGTGCAGACAGCCGTCGAGGCCATGAAGCTTGGCGCGGACGACTATCTGACCAAACCCCTGAACTTCGATGAACTGCAAATCGTCCTGCACCGCACCATCGAGAGACGTGCCCTCGAAGCAGAAACGGCGATCCTGCGAAAGCGTCTGAAGCAGAAGTTCAGCGTCGATCAGATTATAGGCTCTTCGCCGCAGATGCAGCAGGTATTCACGCTTCTGGAGCAAGTCGCACCTACCACAGCTACCGTGCTGATCCTTGGCGAGACGGGTACAGGCAAAGAGCTCATCGCCGAGGCAATTCATGAGAACAGTGACCGTGCTACCGGTCCGTTCATCAAGGTGAACTGTTCAGCCCTGGCCGAGAGCCTCCTTGAAAGTGAACTGTTTGGTCATGAGAAGGGCGCATTCACCGGCGCTGATGCCCGGCGCAAAGGCAAGTTTGAGATTGCCGAAAGTGGCACGCTCTTCCTCGATGAAATCGGGGAAGTGAGCCTGAGCACCCAAGTCAAACTTCTGCGATTTCTCCAGGAGCGTGAATTCGAGCGCGTCGGAGGCAACGAGGTCATGAAGCTCGACGTACGCGTGATCGCCGCAACCAACCTTGATCTGACAGCCGCCATCGAAGACAACAAATTTCGGGAAGACCTTTACTATCGGCTGAACGTCATCTCCCTTGACATGCCCCCGCTGCGCGAACGGCTCTCTGACCTGCAGAGCCTTGTGGAGCACTTCATTGAGAAATACTCTAAACGACATAACAAGACAATCAGCGGCATCGTACCTCATGGCCTTCACCGGATGATGTCTTATCGTTGGCCTGGAAACATCCGTGAGTTGGAGAATGTCGTCGAGCGCGCGGTAGTCCTCGCTGTGGATGAGACGATCAAGAGCGAACAACTCCCCGCCTTCCTCCCCGAGCAGCCGGAGCAGATGGACTCCGACCTTGCCCCGCCCATTCCCGGCGCAAAACTCAAGGAGCTCGAACGCTACGCCATAGCGAAGACACTCGAACAGTTCGAAGGTCACCGCGCAAAAACGGCAGCGGCCCTCGGGATCAGCGTGCGTGCCCTGCAGTACAAGCTGAAGGAATACGAGCTGCTGCACAAGCATTGAAGTGCATCTTGCGGGATGAGAGCGGTCCGTACGGCGGCGATGCGAAAACCCGGCTGAGAAAGCCGTGACTCCAACATTCTGAACGAATATCGACCTCTGGTCAGCCGGTCGGCTTCTCACGATGGACGTTCGGCTCGGCCGATACTTGTCAAACTCTCCGCGGAGATTGTCCCGAAGGACAAGGAGATGGAAGATGTGAAGGCTACCGGCTGCGACCTGGAAACCTATCTGAAACAGACCTGAGTTCCGTTCATGGCATACCTGAACGAAAGGCACGACTAAAGGAATGGTATGGCGGCTCGTATGCAAATACCCGGACGAGTCGAGGGTAGCGAGAAGAGTCCTACCAGCAGAGAAGCATTCCATCACCCCATCCTCAACGATCGAGTACCTCCTCATCCAAAAACTCCTCACCGCGCCCGACACACCTGATCGCCTCCGGCAGCCGATCTGGCGCGGAACGCTTCAGGAGAAAGCCGTCTGCCCCCGCAGCTTTTGCCTCCAGCAGATAATCTTCGGTGTCATGTGCCGTGAGGATCAGCACCTTTGTATCCATAGAGTGTTCTTTGACCGCCCTGGTCACATCCATGCCGCTCATGTCTGGCAGGTTAACATCCAGCACCACCACCTCCGCTTCCGTTTTGCCGGCAAGCTCGATAGCCTGTCTGCCGGTCTCCGCCTCGCCGCAGATTTCCAGGTCATCCTCGTCTTCGAGCAGCATGACTAACCCGCTTCTGAAAAGTTCCTGATCCTCTACCAGTAGTACTTTCAATTCTCAATCCGTGTAATGTTGGTGAGACCTGATTTATACTTTGAGCATCGAGCTTCCACCAACCAGCAGCAAGTAACCTGCAAATGAGTACGCGACGCCGTCTCCTGCTCCTCATTCTGGTGATGACCGCGGCTACTATGGTCGTCGGTATCACGACCATTTACCTGCTCTACAATCGAGCATTCGAGGTGCACAGGGCTCATCTGGTCGAGACCGTCCAGAGCCAGGCCAGGCTGATGGAGTCCGTTGCCCGCTTTGATGCCCGGAACGAGCGCGCTCCGGCGGAAGCGATTGAAGCAACGCTCAGCCAGATTCGAGAGGCGCACAAAAGATACGAGGGTTATGGCGAGACTGGTGAGTTCACCATTGCTCGGCTTGAGGGAGACCGAATCGTGTTCCTGATCAGCCATCGGCACCAGACCTCCGAGCAGCCCAGCCCCGTTACCTCCGAATTCGCCGAACCGATGCGCAGAGCGTTATCCGGGAAGGCAGGAACGATGAAGGGCGTGGATTACCGCGGCCAGCAAGTCCTCGCCGCATTCGAACCGGTCGCAGAGCTCAAGCTTGGGCTCGTCTCCAAGATCGACCTGGACGAGATTCGACAGTCTTTCGTTTCTGCCGGTTACATCTCGGGCGCTGTCGGTGTGATCGTCATTCTGATCGGCTCAACTCTGTTTCTAGGTATAACGAATCCCATCAGCAGGCGACTCGAAGAAAACGAAGCACGCACTCGGGCGATCCTGGATACCGCGGTCGATGGCATTATCACGGTCGACAAGAGGGGAATCGTCCAATCCCTGAACCAGGCGGCCGAACGCATCTTTGGATACCCGGCCGAGGAGGTCATCGGCCAGAACGTCTCCTTGTTGATGCCCCAGCCCTTCGCAGATGAACACGATGCGTACATCAAGAAATATCTTCAGACCGGCGAAAAAAAGATCATCGACATTGGTCGTGAAGTGGTGGGACAACGCAAGAACGGTGAGATCTTTCCTATGGATTTGGCCGTCAGCGAAGTAAGGTTGGGTGGCGGCCGGATCTTCACCGGCATCGTCCGCGATGTCTCAGAGCGCAAAGAATCAGAACGGCGGCTCACCGAAAGTGAAAATCGGCTGCGCTCCATCATCGAATCCGAACCGGAATGCGTGAAACTCGTGGATCGGGAAGGCCGAATTCTGGAAATGAATGCTTCCGGCCTGGCCATGCTCGAGGCCGATTCGCTTGAAGAGGTGCAGGGCAAACATTGTGAAGAACTTATAGTCGGCAGCTATCGGCCGGCTTTCCGCTACCTTATCGACCGTGTGTTTAATGGGGAGCACCAATCCCTCGAGTTTGAAGTGGTCGGGCTCAAGGGCACCCGCCGCTGGCTCGATTCACACGCGGTGCCGCTGATGGATGCAGGCGGGAACATCACGGCCGTCCTTGCCGTGACACGCGACGTGACCCAGCACAAGCAGGCCGAGCAGACTATACGAGACAGCGAGGGCCGCTTCCGCACGCTTGTCCAGAACATCCCCGGCGCCGTCTATCGGTGTGCCTGCGATGAAGACTGGACCATGTCTTTTATCAGTGAGCCAATCGGGGATATCTCAGGCTATCCGGCTGCCGATTTCATCGACCAGGTAAGATCGTACGCAAGCATTGTCCATCCCGATGACGAACGAAAAGTGCGTGAAGAAGTTGCCCGTGCGAGGGATGAAATGCAGTCCTTCTTTCTAGAATATCGCATTCTGAACGCGCGGGGCGAGATCCGGTGGGTCCATGAGAAGGGCCACGTCATGAAACAGGATGGCGAGATCTGCATCGATGGCGTCATCCTTGATATCACAGATCGGAAAAGGGCGGAGGAAAGTCTGAAGGACAGCAATCTGCGCCTTGGTGAAACCCTCGACGAACTCCAGCGTGCACAGGAGCAGATCATCCAGACGGAACGCCTCCGAGCTCTCGGCGAAATGGCAAGCGGCATCGCGCACGACATCAATAATTCACTCTCGTCAGTCACCATGTTCTCATCCCTCGCAGCGAGACAAAAGGAAGTGCCCGACAAGGTGAGGTCATGTATCGAGAACATCCAGAAGGCCGCGCAGGATGCGACCAACACCGTCAGCCGAATGCGCGATTTTTATCGGCAGCGCAGCTCCAACGAATCTTTTGAACCCGTCGATCTGAACGAGGTCGTACGAGACGTGATTACGCTTACTCAGGCGAAGTGGAAAGACGAGCCCCTCGCGGCCGGTTCCCACATCGAGGTAGTCACCGACCTTATGGCCACGCGCCGGGTCTCTGCCAACCTCAGCGAGATGCGCGAAGTGATGACCAACTTTATCTTCAACGCAGTCGATGCCCTTCAGGAGGGGGGCACGATAAGGGCCGCGACGCGGGACGAAGGTAATGACGTGTTAATGACCGTGTCTGACACTGGCTCGGGTATGGACGATGAAACCAAGCGGCGGATGTTCGAGCCGTTCTTTACGAGCAAGGGTCTGCATGGCACCGGGCTCGGACTGAGCGTCTGCTGGGGCATCATCAAACGCCACAATGGTGAGATTGCTGTCTCCAGCGAAGAGGAACAAGGCACTGCAATTACGATTCGGTTGCCCGTCGTCAGTGAACAGCGAACACGCAGCGTGAAGAAACCAGAGCCGTTGCCCGGTCTGCGTCTGCTCTGCATCGATGACGAAGAAATGGTTCGGGATGGCCTTCAACAGCTCCTTACGGATATGGGCCACCAGGTGACCGTTGCGAATGACGGGAAGTCAGGCCTTGAAGTTTTTGATTCAGGAGAATTCGATGTAGTCATTACCGACCTGGGTATGCCAAAACTCACCGGCGGCCAGGTCGCAATCGGTATCAGAAGGCACTCGTCGACAACTCCGATCATTCTGCTGACAGGGTGGGGCCAGCAGGTGGATGAAAGCCAATTCGAAGGGGTCAACCTGGTGCTGAGTAAACCACCGTCTGACCAGTCACTCGAGGACGCTTTAAGGAAAGTATTGGGGATGTGATGGCAGCGGATCGCTGAATTGCACATTCTGCATAATGGCTCTCGCAACCGATGAGCAAGATGCAATCCATGCATCAGATGGCCTGCTGGCCCGGATTCCAGGAGCTTTGTACCACTGTTACGACCCGCAAGGGACGCGTCTGCGACATCTCAAGGATAATGGGTACCCATGTTGCTTGTCCGGCATCGCTGAGATTTGCAGCCACCAGGCCAACGAAAAGAACGATGTCCGAGAAGAACGAAAAGGATGATCTCGACCGGCGCGACTTTATGACCGTGGCATCCACGACTGCGATGGCAGGCGGACTTGTTGCCGGTTACGGAAGTTTCGCTGCCCTTGCCGGGCGCTTCCTCTATCCGTCCGGCCCGGGCAGGAAAGAATGGTTGTACGTGACGGAAGTCGCCACAATGAAGGCCGGTGATTCCATGAGCTACGTATCCCCGTCCGGCGAGAAGGTGACCATTACCAGGCAGGCTGAGAAAGGCGATGAAAATGACTTTGTCGCGCTGTCAAGCATCTGCCCTCACCTCGGATGCCAGGTGCACTGGGAAGCGCACAACGATCGTTTTTTTTGTCCATGCCATAACGGCGTTTTCGATACGAACGGAAAGGCAACGCAAGGCCCGCCCGCCGATGCCGGCCAGGAACTCCTGCAATTCAATACCAGGGTCGAGAACGGCTTGCTCTACATCGAAGTGGCCGTGGAGGCACTTTCATGACCACCGTCACCAACTGGTTTAAAGAACGCCTCCCATTCGACCCGGAACAGATCCGCGAACTCACCAACGAGCCCGTGCCGAATCACCTCAAGCGATGGTGGTTCTGTCTTGGCGGCACGCCGGCCTATTTGTTTGTGGTGCAGATCTTCACGGGCATCCTTCTCGCGTTTTACTACGAATCCGGCCAAGCGCGGGCTTATGAATCTGTCCGCCACATTACAGAAGAAGTCGCGTTCGGATGGTACATCCGAAGTATTCACAAGTGGGCGGCCACATTCATGATCGCCTCAGTCATCCTGCATCAGATGCGAGTCTACTTTACCGGCGCGTACCGCAAGCCGCGTGAGCTCAATTGGATCATTGGGATGTGCCTGCTCATGTGCGCACTTCTGACCGGGTTCACCGGGTACAGCCTTGTGTACGAACAGCTCAGCTTCTGGGGCGCGACCGTCGGGGCGAACATCACCGAAACAGTGCCGGTTGTCGGAGGCATGATGAAGAAAATGATGCTCGCGGGCGACTCTTACAACGAACAGACGCTGCCGCGCTTCTTCATTCTTCACGCGGCCGTCCTCCCCGCCGCCATCGTAGGCCTGCTCGTGGTTCACATCACGCTCATCCGCCTGCAGGGCGTTACGGAATTCAAGTTCGAAGACGAAGAGGATAAGACGAAGGAGACCTTCAATTTCTTTCCGGACCATCTCTTCACGGAGATTATCGTGGGTCTCGTGCTGATGATCCTCCTCAGCACACTCGCCACCATCCTGCCGGCCACGATGGGCTCGAAGGCCGACCCCCTCGTCACCCCCGAAGTCATCAAGCCGGAATGGTTCTTTTACATGACCTTTCGATGGCTCAAGCTCTTCTCCGGAACGACAGCGGTTCTCAGTATGGGATTCATCGTTTTCATCATGTTCGTCTGGCCTTTCATCGATGCCGCCATCCGCAAAACATGGAAAGGCTCTGAGGCCAGCGTATGGATCGGTATCGTGGTTGTTCTCTCTATCATCGGACTGACCGTGTGGGAAGGCGCAGTCGCGCACTGAAACTTTCCTCCTGTTACTCGTTACTTCATACTTATCTTCCTCCATGTCTCTCAACACTAAACGCATCATCATTGGAAGCTTGGGTTTCCTTTTCCTTTTGTCCCTGATTTTCGTGCAGTGGATGGAGGTCGTCCGCAAGCAGGAGGAGACCGGACAGCGAGAACCTCACATTGCTGTACCCGCAAGCTCAAAGGCATGTGTCGAATGCCACGCCAAACAGAACCCCGGTGTTGTCGCCCACTGGGAAGGCAGCACGCACGCGCATAAGGGCGTCGGGTGCTATGAATGCCACCAGGCCGATGAGAAAGAGCCGGATGCCTTTAAGCACGAGGGAGCGGTGATCGCCACTGTCGTTACCCCGCGAGATTGTTCACGCTGCCACCCCGCTGAGGCAGAGGAATTCTCTCGCAGCCATCACGCCAAAGGCGGTAATATCCTTGCGTCCCTTGACAACTTCCTTGCCGAAACGGTCGAGGGGAACCGCGAGCCGTTCAATCCATACGGGCCCACTCCAGGCATGACGGTCGACAAAGTCAATGGGCTCGCAAGCGCCACTCTCGGCTGTAAACAATGCCACGGCAGCAAAGTCGCACTGCAGGCGAAGGACGGCGGGCAAATCACCTTCGAGGAGCTCCGCCCGGATGAAAATGGCCTGCCCACCAACAGCGACGCAGTGGCAAGCATCTTCAAAGACGAAAACAGCAAGCCTGTATTCCATCCAGACACATGGCCCAACACGGGCATCGGTCGCCTCAACCTGGACGGCTCTCGTGGCTCCTGCACGGCCTGTCACAGCCGGCATGACTTCTCACCTCGCCGGGCACGCCAGCCCGAAAACTGCGGCAAGTGCCACCTCGGCCCCGACCATCCTCAGAAAGAGATCTACGAAGAATCGAAGCACGGCGCGGCCTATCGCGACTTGAAGGACAAGATGAATCTCGATGCAAAAGATTGGGTACTCGGTAAGGACTATTCCTCCGCGCCGACATGCGCCACCTGCCACATGTCCGCACACAGCAAAGGCGGCAAGGTCACCCACGATCCCGGCAAACGCATCTCGTGGACGAATCGCCCACCGATCAGTCTTGTCCTCGATACGGACGTCGATCACAAAGTCATCAAGACATCCGATCCTGAAGAGCGCACGAAGCTCACCCACGATTCCGCTCGCGACAAGCGCGACAGAATGAAGCTCGTCTGCGCCCATTGCCACACCAAAGATTACGTAAACGCCTTCTATAAGCAGTACGACAGCTTCATCGTTCTCTACAACGAGAAGTTCGCCAAACCCGGTAAGGCCATCATGGCCGCGCTCAAATCCAACGGCCTGATCAGCAAGCGCCAATTCGATGATGAAATCGAATGGACATGGTTCTATCTCTGGCACCACGAAGGCCGTCGGGCCCGGCATGGCGCATCCATGATGGCCCCCGATTACACGCACTGGCACGGCATGTACGAAGTGGCCGAACGCTTCTATCAGGAACTCATCCCCCAGGCCCGTGAAATCCTTCACCACGCAGTGGAGGATGGAAAGGCAACCGAGGCCGCTAAAGTCAAAGCCGTCATCGAAGGAATCCTGCAGCGTCCGGAGCACCAGTGGTTTGAGGGTGAGAAGCCTGAGTAGTCCTCAATGCCGGGCCATCATTCCTTCAGGAACTCTGAGATAAACTCGGTCAGTCTCAGCGGGTACAAAAGCCCTGCGACGGTATCATCCAAGTGAAGCACCGGCACATGCCGGCAGCCGGAGTTAGCCATCACGCACATGGCCGCGGCAATGGACTCCGTTTCATACACGAAATCCGGTTCAGTGGTCATGAGTTCTGCTATCGGCCTTTCTTCGACTTCGGGCCATTCCAGAGCGGCCCGCATGAGGATATCGCGCTTGGTGAAGATGCCCATCAGGTGTTTGCCGTCTACCACAAGCAGGGCCGCCACATCCTCAGAGGCCATGATGCGCAGGGCCATCCAGAAAGGTGTGTCCGGTGCGCAGGTGGCCTGCGGCGAAATGTCCAGATCACCGACAGCTACCTCAACGAGGGCACGTTCGAGAGGCTCAGATTCCGGAGGCGGCTCATAATTCTTAAGCTGATCTCGAAACTCCGCAGGATAGCGCTCTGCCCATAGTTCTGTTGCCATTCAAGCGCCCTCCCTGGCTATGTATGGCTTAGTGCCAGGGCGCTGCCCATGGATGACGTATGCGAAGTGTTCGGCGAAGAACTCAACTAGTCCCTTCTGACCTGTCAGCGCCAGGACTTTCCCGTCCTCGTTTGTCAGCACGGCGAAACGAGACCTCATCGTCTTCATATCATCGACCAGAGATGAAATCACTTGCGTTTCTTTGAGAACGATACATTCCGGCGCGACGTGTCCGCCTACCGGCTCATCCAAAGCTTCCGGGCGTTCATCGAGGAGCTTCATCAGACACCGTTCGGTGAACACGCTCGGAGCTTCACTGCCATCTCTTACCACCACGCATCCGAGCCCTCGCTCTCGCATGATTTCCACTACCTGACGAATTGGAGTCTCCCGAGGCACCTGGATGGCCTCGCGCAGATTAAGTTCGTTAACCGGCTGAGTATGGATGTTTTCGTAAAGGCCCATGGACTGAAGAATGAATGGCTGATGTCAGATGGTCATCAATGCAGCCGAGAATGGCCGCAAATCCTGCATTTTGAAACTCGGGTAAACCGGGTTTTCTGCAATGGATGCTGGCAGCGTCTGCGACGGTGAAACCGCGCTATTGTCGTGCCGATGAAATCTCCCTCTTTTCGGGCCTTCACGAACTGGATTTCCCTGTGCCGCGACGCCAACTTTCTCTCTCCGTCGAACAGCAGATCGAATGATGCATGATGCCCGTTGAAGCCTTCGGAACCGGCCGCACATCAGCCATCAGCCATCGACTATAAACTCGTCTCCCCGGCACAGGTCTTGCGCCTCTTTCGCCCGGTTAAAATCGATGAAATAACTGCACGCGGAGGCCATTCACCGGAAGAACACGGGAACGAATCCAACTTACGCACCGGGGTCCATTGCCGTGCCTTCTGAACTCTGTAACAGACGAAAGGAGCATCATGATCAACAGGATTCTCGTGCCCCTCGATGGCACTTCATTGTCCGAAGGCGTTGTTCCCCATGTCCGCAGACTTCTGAAGATCGAGGATGCGGAGGTGACCTTTCTCAGAGTTCTGAAGCACGAAGTTGATGAAGATCCTGTTGGCTGGCAGAGCCGGCAGGAGCGTGCTTCGGCCTACCTGAGAGCAATCGATAAAGAATTCAATAGAGAAGGAGCGAGAGCTGCACACCGCGTCGTAGCAGGTGATCCCGCGGAGGAGATTCTCCTGATCGCGGATAGCAGCAATGCCTCGCTCATCGCAATGACAACCCACGGGCGCAGCGGCCCGGAACGCTGGCTGCGCGGCAGTGTGGCCGAGCGAATCCTCCGGCACTCAAGAGTGCCCGTCCTGATGGTGAATCCGGAAACGAAGCAAGACGAAACCGCACCGCTGTTCAGGCGAATTCTCCTGCCTCTGGACGGCTCCGAGCTGTCCGAACAGATTCTGCCCCTCGCAGTGCCAATGGCTGAAAGCTATGGGTCTGAGCTCATCCTCTTCCACTGTGAAGTCGTTCAGGAGTATCCGGACGTCGTGGTCGGTAGAGACCACCTGAAGAGCCAGGCCATCCTGCGTCCTTACCTCGAAGACCTGCAGAATCAGGGCCTCAAAGTGAGAGCCGCAACGAGCTTTGGCCTCCCCGCGGACGAGATTCTCAAAGCCGCCAAAGAAGAAGGCACCGATCTGATTGCACTGACGACACACGGTCGCACTGGGCTTTCCCGGTGGCTGTTCGGCTCAGTTGCGGAGGGTGTTCTGAGGCATTGCACGTGCCCAGTCCTGTTAAAGCGAACGGCTGCCTTTGGTGGAAACAGAAATGTCGATGCCTGGGAGCAGGCAGGTGTCGAAGAACGATTGGGCAACCTGTCGCCTCATGCTGAACCATTGCCAGCCAGGTGAATTTTCACTCAGCGAGGACACATCATGAAAGCCCGAAAAATCATCATTGTCGGAGGCGTCGCAGGAGGCGCGAGCTGTGCCACACGGGCACGGAGGCTTTCCGAGGAATCTGAGATCATCATCTTCGAGAAAGGCCCCCATGTGTCATTCGCCAACTGCGGTCTGCCTTACTTTGCCGGTGGAGAAATTGCAGAGCGGGACAAGCTGCTCGTTCAGACACCTGAAAGCCTGCAGGCTCGTTTCAATCTCGATGTGCGCGTGAACACGCACGTCATGCGCATCGACCGGGAGAGGCGAGCGGTTGAGGTCCGCAATCTCAACACCGGAGAAGAATATTGGGAGGGTTACGACGCTCTTGTCCTCTCAACGGGCGCCAGGCCGCTTATCCCGCCCATCCCCGGCATCAGCCGCGCCGGACATTTTGCCGTGCGCAACGTGCCCGATGTGGATCACATCCTCGCCTGGGTCAACGAACACAGCACTCGGAATGCTGTGGTTGTCGGCGGCGGGTTCATCGGGCTCGAAATGGCCGAGCAACTGAGGCGGAGAGGAATGATGGTCAGCCTCGTCGAGGCGATGCCCCAGGTGATGGCCCCGCTCGATACTGAGATGGCGGCATGGCTGCACAATGAGTTGCTGGATCATGGGGTTCATCTTTACCTCGGCAACCCCGTGAGCTCATTCGAAGACCCGGCAGAGGAGGAAACGGCCGCAGCATCCGTTGTGGTCCTGCAAGACGGCCAGCGGGTTCCGGCCGATATCGTCATCCTCAGCCTCGGCGTCAAACCAGAGACCACGCTGGCAAGCGAAGCCGGACTGAAGATCGGCGAGCTGGGCGGCATCCGGGTAACGAAGAGCCTTCACACGAGTGACCCTCATATATGGGCAGTCGGTGATGCCATCGAAGTGCCGAACGCTCTTACCGGTGAATGGTCGCTCATCCCGCTGGCCGGTCCCGCAAACCGCCAGGGCCGCATCGTAGCGAACAACATTCTCGGCCGGCCTGTCGCTTACGAAGGCACTCTGGGCTCATCCATCGTTCGCGTCTTTGACATCGCTGCCGGCGCCACCGGCCTGAATGAAAAAACCGCACGGAGACTGAAGATCGACTACGAGGTCATCCATCTTCACCCGCAGTCGCATGCAGGCTACTTCCCGGGCGCAGAGCCCATTGCGCTGAAGATTCTGTTCGACCCCGGGACGGGCAGACTGCTCGGCGCGCAAGCTGCCGGCCGCGACGGTGTGGACAAACGCATTGACGTCCTCGCCACCGCGCTCAAAGGCGAGATGCACGTGCACGACCTGGCCGATCTGGAACTGGCTTACGCCCCTCCGTACGGCTCAGCCAAAGACCCGGTGAACCTCGCCGGAATGGCAGCTATGAACGTCATCGCCGGCGATACGGACGTTGCCCAGTGGCATGAAATCACCGATTTGGATTTCGGTAAGACAACTGTGCTCGACGTCAGAGACAGCGCCGAACGCGAGGAAGGTCAGATCCCAAATTCAATCCACATTCCTCTGGATGAGCTTCGCGGCCGTTTCGGAGAGCTGCCGCGAGACAAGGAAGTCGTTGTCTACTGTCACTCAGGCCAGCGCTCGTACTACGCCGCCCGCATCCTTAGTCAGCACGGCTACCGGGCCCGGAACCTCACCGGGGCCTGGCGTACCTGGGAGGCCATGTCCAACGACCATCTTCCCAGAGAGGAGCCCGAGCCGGATGTCGTTGCCACCGTCAGTGGCGAGCAGATTTTTAAGCACACGTGGGTGGATTGAGGCCCGCTCATGGCAATGAAAGCTGGGCGCGATAGTTTGAATCGTTGTACCACGGATTTCGATTGGGGTAGTTCTCTGGCTTTCGTCCTTGTACATCCGCTTTGTAGATCCAAATCTCCTCTTCATTCCAGGTGAGCACCTCGTCGACGCCGTCACCATCGAGGTCCCTGGCATCCGAGCACAGGACCGGATGCCCGTCATCCGGAAACATGACCAGCCGTTCGCCCCGTCCGTCAATGAGGCCCCCCTGTTCTGTGTGAGTGGATAGGAGAACCAGGTCGGCCGGAGTGGTGCTCTGTGAAGCGGGAACCCAGTTCACCGGCTGCAACAGACATGCGTACGGCATGGGCTCGAATTCATGGAGCAGCTCACCGGCTTCATTCATCGTTGCTGTAATCCCGCACGGCCCCCAGTACGTGTTGCACATGATCTCGATGCCGTCGCGTTCCGGCAGCAGATTGCCAATGCACATGCTCTGAGCGTGGCCGATGGGGTAATGAAAAAGTTCTTCCCCCTCCAGGCTGTGGATGAAGAACCCCGCGTCACTCGCCGCCATTACGATGCGTGTGACCGTACCACCGCTGCCGTCCGGCAAATCGACGAAGGCGATGTTGTCCGCGTGCTCGCGATAATCGACACTCCATCGGCATACTCCGTCTGCATCCAGTAGATGATAACCAAACGCTACTTCATCACGGCCATCTTCATTGATATCCGCGCTGTATGGGAAATGGCCCAGATTTCCGGCGAACGTCCAGAGAAGATTGAGTTCTTTGTCGTAAGCCCATGCCTGCCTGTAACGGTCTTTGATGATGATGCTGTCAGGTCTGCCGGTGCCGGACAGGTCACAAAAGAAGATACTGTCCCCATGGATGCGATGCGTCTGCTCAGGATCGCTCGAAGGATGCAGCGGCAGCGGCATGCGGCGCATGATTTCGCCCGTCGCGCCGTCCGCCACTAGAAACTCCCAGTCCCGGCAGTAATAGACTTCAGCCTTACCGTCGCCATCAAGATCGTGCACTTGAAAACACAGATCCGCGGTAGTGTGTTTCTCACAACGATCCGGTGTGCCCGTGGACCAGAGGAGTTCGCCATCGAGATTCCAGGCAGCAAGGCTGGAGATAACGCAATGGTTATCGCCTCCAAGACGGTTGGTGCGGCGCGCCATGACTATTTCGTTCTTGCCATCGCCGTTGATATCGCCCACACGCAGATTGCGATCGCTACCTGATGCCCCGGTCTTGATCTTCTTCCAGAGCTTGGGACTTGGGTAATGTTCGCGATGACTGGACAGAGTGTGCTCTCTGACCGCTGCTTCCGTGTCGAGAGTTTCAGCGACCTCTTCCGGAGCAGAAACTGTTATCGGCCCGAATCGGGTGACATGATTGGCCGCGAACGCGATACAGCTGGAATCGTAAGATGGCCGTCCCGAATCGGAGTCGGAATCGTAGGATGGCCGTCCCGGCCGTCTTGAATCGGAATCCTCACACTCACAGATCAAAGTGTCAGCAACGAAGAGCTGCACTCGAGAACCATCGCAGACAATCTTGAGCGGTGTATATGAATCAGGCTCGATTGAACACCCGCATTCGGCAAGCACTGTATCCTCATCGTTATCCCGCCGAATAATCTTTGCGACACCGCCTTCAAATGTCGCCGCGTAAAACCGCCGGCTGTGGCGATACCTGAATATCACCGCACGCCACCCGGCGGCAGCCAACGGTCGAATGGAAGTCTCCACCGTCACATACCGCCAGACGGGCTCTCCCGCAGCCAGCATCGGGTCCCATCGGTCTGTCTGAATGGTCTGCTCCAACGCACGAGATCCATCATTTTCCTCGACCACCTGCCAGTTGCCAAGACTGATTCGTTTGTAACTGTGGTGCAGAACGGTCTCGCGCCACCGGCCCGTATCGGACATCGCAGGCACGACGTGGTATTCGCCCGCGGGAGAGTAATCGCCCGCAATAACATCAACAGGCAGGCCGCAGAAATCTTCCTCAAAGAGAATGGAACGTTCCGTTTGGTTACTCATAGAATGGTGACGGCATTCAAAATTGGATCGCAATTCAGATTCACCGATACCTGACCTCAGATGATAAATCCATCCAGATCTCACATCTCACTCTTCATTCTCGGGACACTTATTTTGCCATCACAAGCAGAAACAATCTTTGTCAACCCTAAAGGTAACGATGCCTGGTCGGGCAGTCTTGCGGAGCCCAACAACGATCAGACGGACGGCCCGCTCGCTTCTCTGACCGGAGCGAAAGGCCGACTGCGAAAGCTGCGGGCGGATGGCGCATTGAACGGCCCGACTCATGTCAATGTCGCAGGCGGCACCTACGGCATCGTCGAGCCCATCAAGTTTGAATTGCAGGACTCCGGAACACAAGACGCGCCTGTCATATTCGAAGCTGCAGAAGGTGAGACTCCGGTCATTTCCGGGGGCCGCGCCATCACCGGTTGGAAGCGCCACAAGAACGGCATGTGGACAGCACACATCCCGGCGGTCGCAGCGGGCGAATGGTATTTTGAACAGCTTTGGGTGAACGGTCGCCGCGCCATGCGTGCCCGCACGCCGAACCGCTTCTTCTACTACATGAAACATGTAACGGAGGAGATCCTCGAAAAAGGTCATCCGCGGCGGGCCAAACGCGGCAGGCAGACTATCACGGTCAGGCCGGAAGACATTGCCTCGCTGAAGAAGCTCTCGACCGAGGAAAAGAAAGACGTCCAGATGCTCGCCTATCACAAGTGGGATAACACACGGAAGTTTCTCGACCACATCGATACCGAGGCCGGCATCCTGAAGATCTCCGGTGGCGGAATGAAGTCATGGAATCCTCTCCGCAAAGACACGGGTTACGTGCTGGAGAATTACTTCGGCGCGCTCGATACACCGGGCGAATGGTTCTTGAATCGGGACGGAAACATCTATTACATGCTGAGAGCCGGCGAGGACATGTCCAAAGCCGAAGTGTTCGCACCGGTCTCTTCGCATTTCCTGATCATCGAAGGGGATGCCGAAAATGAGAAGTATGTCGAACACCTGAGCTTCGAAGGATTGTCCTTTCGGCATTCCCAATGGCTGACCCCTGAGAAGGGCTTCGAGCCACAGCAGGCCGCAGCATCCATCGAAGCGGTCGTTCAAATAGACGGCGCACGAAACATCTCAATTGAGAACTGCGAGGTAGCACATACGGGGCGCTACGGAATCTGGTTCCGCAAAGGCTGTCGTGATTGCAGGGCGGTGCATTGTCACATCCATGACCTGGGCGCGGGCGGCGTCCGTATCGGCGAGATGGGGCTGAACAGAAACAAGGCAGAGCAGACGAGCCACATCACCGTCGACAACAACATCATCCGGCATGGAGGGCGCGTGTTCCCATGCGCGGTCGGTGTGTGGATCGGCCAGACCGCCGATAACCAGGTGACTCACAATGAAGTCGCCGATCTCTATTACAGCGGCATGTCTGTGGGCTGGAGGTGGGGATATGCGGAGAGCCTGAGCAAGCGCAATAAGGTCGAGTTCAACCATATCCACCATCTTGGCTGGGGCTGGCTGAGCGATATGGGTGGGGTTTACACGCTCGGGCCGTCGCAAGGCACGACGGTGAGCAACAACGTCATCCACGATGTTTTCTCGTGGAGCTACGGCGGCTGGGGGCTCTACAACGACGAGGGCTCGACCGGCATCGTCATGGAGAACAACCTCGTCTACAACACCAAATCCGGCGGCTATCACCAGCACTACGGTAAAGAGAATGTCATCCGAAACAATATTCTTGCTTTCGCACGGAATCACCAGCTCCAGTTTACACGCGTCGAAAAGCACCTTTCGTTCACCTTCGAAAACAACATCGTCTATTGGAAGGACGGACCGCTTTTCGCCGGGCGTTGGAAGCAGGCGAAGGTTGAGCTGAAGAAGAATCTCTACTGGCTAACGAGCGGCGAGCCGATCAGTTTCGCCGGTATGAATCTCGATGAATGGCGGAAGAGCGGAAGGGACGCTGGCTCGGTCGTCGAAGATCCGAAGTTTGTCGATGCTGAGAAGTATGACTTTCGTCTCGCAGCCGATTCGCCCGCGTCAAAGACAGGCTTCAAGCCGTTCGATTTTTCCAGGGCTGGTGTTTACGGCGACGCCGATTGGATCAAACTCGCGAGCAGCGTCGAGTATCCGCCATTCGAACTGCCGCCGTCTCCTCCCGCGCTGGAAGTGAAAGCGGATTTTGAAGACCCCAAGGCGCAGCGTCCGATTCCGAACGCAACCATACGTACGGAAAATAAGGGAGACTCCATTGCAGTGTCTGACGAGCAGGCCGCGGGTGGCGAGCGTTCCTTGAAGATGACTGATGTCCCCGGCCTGAAGCGCAACTGGAATCCGCATTTCTACTTCAGCCCTCATCATAAGAGCGGCTCTACCCGCTGCAGTTTTGATATCCGCCTCGACAAGGATGCGAAGTTCTATCACGAGTGGCGGGACCGGGCCTCGCCTTACCGCGTCGGCCCGGCTCTGCAGATTGTCAGCGGCAACCTGCATTCGGACGCCAGGCAGCTTATGACATTGCCCGTGGACACCTGGATCCATCTGGAAATATCAGCCAGGCTGGGCGAGCAATCCACGGGTGACTGGAACCTGGCCGTTACTGTCCGGGACAAAGAGCCTGTCCGGTTCACCAATCTGAAAAATCGAAACGATGATTGGAAGGCCCTGAACTGGCTCGGTTTCGTGAGCAACGGCATCAAGGCATCCAGCATTTACATCGACAACATAGATCTCGAGAACGAAGCATCGTCACTACTGATCCAGAGCATTAACGCGGAGATCCTGTGGGATGGCCGCAGCGGAAAAGCCCCCACCTGGTTTCACCCGCGAGCGTGCAGATTCAAGAGAGGCGATGAAACCGTGTTTGTGATGACGCTCCAGAAAATTACCGGCTCTGACATTTTCCACCAGGTGCATTGGACCACCTCAACGGACATGGGCAAGACCTGGAAGAAACCCAGGCCCATCGAGGCATTCGGACGTGTCCCAACTGAAGACGGCCTGCAGAATGGCGTCTGCGATTCTGTCCCCGAGTTCCACGAGCAGACCGGCGTTATCCTGGCGATGGGTCACAACGTTTACTACACGAAAGATGGACGCATCACCCGGAGAGCAACGGAGCGGTATCCCGTCTATGTGGTAGGCGACGGCAAGGGAAACTGGTCCGAGCGACGCAGACTCGAGTGGGACGATCCCCGCGCCTCGGCCATTTACACCTCAAACTGCGATCAGCGAGTGGGCCTGCCGAACGGTGACATTCTGATCCCTCTGTCATTCGGCCCTCGTGGCAGAAAAGATCGAGCAGCCGGCAGCGTCCTCTGTGCATTCGATGGCGAACGATTAAAAGTGAAAGCTGCAACAGAGAAGGAGCTTCGCCTCGCTGTTGGCCGCGGCCTGCTCGAACCAAGCCTCACTTTCTTCAAGGGAAAGTATTACCTGACCATCCGGGCTGAAGACGGTCGAGGTTACGTGGCCCATTCGGATGACGGGCTCGAATGGCAGGACATGCAGCCATGGGCCTGGGAGGACGGCAAACCTCTGGTCATGTCCACCACCCAGCAACATTGGGTCACTCACAGCGAACGCCTCTTCCTGGCATACACGAGGAAGGCAGAGGACAACGTCAACGTCATGCGCTGGCGAGCGCCGATCTATATCGCACAGGTCGACCTGGAAAAACGTTGCCTGATTCGCAGCACCGAACAGGTCGTTCTTCCTTTGATTGGCGACGGCGTAAATGACGCAAAACACGTGGCCCGGATGGGGAATTTCAACGTGACCCACGCGTCACAGGATGAGACCTGGATCACCGTTGGTGAGACGCTGCCCCATGACAAGTGGCAGGGAAACACACTGCTGGCACGTATCCGGTGGAGTCGTCCAAATACGCTGGTAGGCCGGTGAAATCGATCTTCTTTTGAAATCAGGCAAACTATGCCGACGATCACCGGGCCGGTAACGCTTGACTGGAGATTTCTGAACGGGACTCCTGAGTATCGTGAGAACCCACAAGAGACTGAGATCCACATGCAGGCCAGAGTCTGGGGCGCCGAAGGCGGAACACTCACGAGTGCGGAAGTCGTTGGCGATATCCCTTTCAACATCACCGGATTCCACTTTGCGAAGAGAGCCGAGAACGCAATGAGGAGCGGCTTTCTGACTTTGATGTCGCCCTATGAGAAACAGCCATCTGTAATCTCTGCGACCCGTCTGCCGGTTTCCGGCCTGGATGCTTACAGTGGGCATGCGCTCAAAGTTGAATTGTCCTCCGGCCGTCACGATGTCATCGCCTACCACGGCCTGGCCGGTCAGAAGCCCGATACTCAGTTGGCCGACGTCCCGACAGATACGGTTAAGGCAGGAGATGACTTTTCGCTGAAAGGGGTCTTCGGTTTCGTTTCCAGAAGAAAGGACGGCTCGTTGCGGCAGGTTTTCATGACCGGCGGCAAACTGATCCGGTCGAAGGATTTCGTGCTGGAGGCGGAACGCGCCGAATACGTTGGAACGGTGAGAGGTGTTGACCGCGAGTCGCAGTGGATTCACCTGACCGAGCCAGTACTGCCAGGCTCCGAGGTCGTCGGTTCCATCGCAGTGATCGGCAGCGCGACTCGTTCCAGGGCTTACAGCATCAAACGTGTCTCACCGGATGGTCGCAGTCTGCAGGTGGAAGGAAGTCTTCTCCTTTACCAGGCAAAGGTATCCAGCGTGAATCATGCAAAGGGCGAGATCGGCGTGCAGTTCCTGCCGCCATTTCTCCGCTGCGATCCAAAGTTCTATGACGGCTGCGTGGCAACCAATGAGAGTCATTCCCTGATGTGGAAAGTAAAGGGAATCAGCAAGGAAACAGTTGGAGCAATCCTCCAGGTCGGGCCAGCAACTGAAAGAAGTGACCAGTTCAAAAGTCCTCTGAATCTACATGCCGATTCGTTCACCGACGCAGATGGAGACGGCCGCGCCCTCGTGTACATGTATGAGATCGCACCGGGAGATACGATGAAGATCACCACTCACGTTTCAGTCACTCGAAACGAGAACGGTCAGACTCAAGTGGATGCAAATGTTCCTTATCGGCTCTCAGTGCCACCGAAAAAGTAACGGAAGCGCGGGCCACCCGCGTGGCCACCTCACTTCTCCGTCGGCACGACAATGCCACGAATGATCACATTCTGACAGAGCACAAAAACAAGCAGCGTCGGGATAGCAGCGATCAGCAGCGAAGCAAAAACCACGCTCTGCGCAGAGAACTGTTGAAGCTGATAGAGCCACACCATCATCGTCCACATTTCCCTGTCCTGGCACAGGATGAACGCATACATGAAATTAGTGTAGGCGCCGTTGAACGCTCCGAGTGCAATGACAGCGAGGATC
>Ga0187827_10003242_pt1 | contig 21185 bp, 24 predicted proteins | sample ETNtaG_39_FD_167969 | JGI IMG/M metagenome (GOLD analysis project Ga0187827, IMG submission 167969) | Marine microbial and viral communities from oxygen minimum zone, Eastern Pacific Ocean - ETNP2014_SV_150_PacBio MetaG (Illumina Assembly) | ecosystem: Environmental > Aquatic > Marine > Hypoxic... | reverse complement strand
CCACTTCAATCTGAAGGCGCCCTTTCTCCCCTATACCCAGAATATATGTGAGAGCCCCTGCAGCTTCTATGGGGGTTCCTCCCCCTTCATTCACAGCGAATGGGGCATTAAGAGTTTCTGGATGATTATCAACGAGCCAGCCGAATCCGTATCTGCCACCGTGTTCTTCATCTGCTCCTGAAATTAGGGAGAGTCCATCATGAAGTTCGACTCCGTTACGCTTTAGAACTCGCATTGCTACCATCTGAGCCGTTAAAAGACCCTTACAATCAGAAGCTCCTCTCCCGTAAATTCTCCCATCGTGTATTTCCGCGCTGAAGGGTGGGTAGGTCCACTTGCTCTCATCTTCCACTGGGACGACATCAGTATGCGACATGAATATCAGGCCAACATTTCCAGAAGATCCAGATATTTTACTAACAATATTGCCTCGATTAGGGGCTGACTCAAGAATCTCTGATTCGATGCCATCGATAGCCAACCAATCTCTAATATATTCACAAACTGGTGTTTCATTACCAGTCGGCATAAATCCTGTATTCACAGATGGGATACGAACTAATTCTTGTTCCAGCGAGATGAGTTCTGATTCAAGATCATCGATCTGATTAAGCATGTCATCCAATATGGCCATAGGGGAACTCCTTTTTTTCTTGTGGTGCCTCTAGAATACTTCGGTTGCCATAAGTATTATTGCTATGGTTTTCGCGTCCTGTATCTCCCCAAGCTTTATGAGCTGGTGGATCTTACTTAATTGTATTTTTTCCACTGTAATGTCCTCATCATCATCACTTGGGAGATTGCTCTTTACAAGGTTTCTAGCGAGGTAGCAATACATATATTCATCTGTAAAACCAGGGCTAGACCAAAATCCACCTAGCAGTCTTAAGTTGGTCGATCTGTAGCCCACTTCCTCTTGTAATTCACGCATGGCGGCTTCATCCGGTTCTTCACCCTCTTCTATTAAACCGGCAGGCACTTCTAGCAAATGCTCCTTTGTTGGATGCCTGTATTGTCGGACCAACAAAATATTATCGTCATCATCCATTGGCGCAATCGCTACAGCGGCTTTATGCTCTATGACTTCCCTAAGAATTTCCTTGCCGGATTCGAGCATGATTGTGTCTAGCCGAACATTTAAAATCTTGCCTTCATATTTTCTTTCAGACCAAATCGTGAGATCTATATTGATACCCTCAAATTGATTAGAAATCAGGTTCTTCAGGTGGTCGTTGAGACCTGTATGCTAGGCCTAACCTCATGTTCAAGGCCGTATAGAAGAAATCCGGTTGGTGAGCTCGAAGGAACCTTGCTGTGTATGGACTTTTGCGAATCGCCACCCTTTCCCCAGGTTCTAGCTGGGAATCTACAAACCCATCCGCGCTTACAGATGCTTGATATCCTTTCGATGCTTCTAGTTCCACGACAGAGTCAGGTGCAAGGATAAGCCCATCTCTCAGCCCAGTATGGGCTGCCACTGGTTGGAGGATCATCATTTGAGCCTCTGGGAACACTATTGGTCCTCCAGCTGATAGAGCATAACCTGTACTTCCAGTAGCAGTGGATACTATGACGGCATCCGCCCGGTAGTTTGTAAGATGTACGTGATTAACGGAAGTATTTAACTCTATCAGCCGTGACACCGTACTTGTGCCCACTGTTACGTCATTTAGAGCGTGGACTGATAGTCGGGGTTCATTCTGACCGGCAGGTATGATATCGGCTTCCAACATCATCCTTTGCTCTACCCTAATTTTTTCGTTGCCTTGACTTATGAAATCGATAAATTCCGGAAGGCGCTCTAAGGCCTCTTTTGGGCTAAGCTCGGCCATGAAACCGACCTTGCCCATATTAATACCTACAACCGGAGCATTATATGAGCTGATAGCTCTTATCGTTCGTAAAATTGTGCCGTCCCCACCCACTACCACTACAAGTGATGTTGTTTCTAAGTCGGCTGATTTCACCTGAAGTTCTCCGGCAGAACAAATCCAAGCTCTATTTCGCAGGTTCAGCGACATTATCAAGCTTCGCGCCACTTTTTCGGTTTCCGGCACTTGAGAATTATGAACGAATGCTATTTTTTCAGTGTAAGACATGATTTTGCACTACTTTAAATTCTACATGAGACCCTTAAGGCTGGCTCTTTAAATCAATGGCATCACACATTCGGGGAGGCAACTCTTAAGGAGGCATTGGTTATTCTAAGATCGATGTGACTGCTTTGTGTGCAATTGCGATTATAGGAGACGGGAAAATTCCGAATATGAAAGTGCCTGCCATCGCCAGAAAAGCTGCGGAAGCTACACCTATTCCCGGTCTTAAAGGCCCTGACTCGTCGATGTCTGAGAAGTACATTACCTTAACAACTCGTAGATAGTAGTAAGCGGATACTGCACTGTTGACGACACCTATTACGACTAACCACCAAAGTCCGGTGTCCATAGCTGCTCCAAATATGTAGACCTTGGCCATGAAACCGACAGTTGGAGGTATTCCGATCAGAGATATCATCGATAGCGTCATGGCAGAAGCAAGAAAAGGCGATTTTCTTCCTAATCCTGCAAAGGTTCCTATCATGTCGCTTTCAGTTTTATTTGATACTGCGATGATTACGGCAAAAGCAGTTAGATTCGTCATCCCGTATCCGGCTAAATAGAAAAGCACTCCCGACGGGCCGGCGTTATCGCTTCCTCCCGGAAGAGTAGAGATTGCCGCAAGACCAACCATCAAGTACCCAGCCTGAGCGACAGTACTATATGCAAGCATTCTTTTAATATTGTCTTGTCTTATGGCAATGAGATTACCTACGGACATAGATAGGGCACTTAAAACGGCGATCATCGTGGCCCATTCGATACTCAGCGTATCGAATTCGAAAGCTGTGTAAAACACTCTAATAATCACTGCAAATCCGGCCGCTTTGCTCGCGACTGATAGGAATCCTGTCACGGGAGTTGGAGCACCTTCGTAAACATCTGGTGCCCACATTTGGAATGGGACAGCGGCGATTTTGAATCCAAATCCTGCAGTAATAAGGACAATACCAAGCATTAGAGCAGGACTTAGATCAGTACCCGGTTTTGAAATTTGGAACCCGATCTCATTTAGCTGGCTTGACCCTGTAAATCCATACACCAGAACCATGCCGTATAGTAAGACAGCGGAACTTACGGCGCTGAGCACGAGGAATTTCATACCGGACTCGGCTGACCTAGATTCTCGGATAAAAGCTGCAAGGGCAGCGATTGGAAGGGCGGTTAGTTCGAGTGCAACATAGAGCGTAATCAGCTCAGTAGAAGATGCCAGCAGCATCATTCCAGTTGCTGAAAACAGTATTAGCGCGTAGTACTCGCCCTGATGATTTCCGAATCGCTTCGCATACTCTGTAGAAGACAAAACGACGAGGGCCGCGGCTCCAAGTACTAAGTACTTAAAAAACAGGCCAAAGCCGTCCATTTGAAAAGTACCAGAAAATGCTTGCTTAGGTCCGACGTCCCAAAGCTGAATACTGAAGTAGAGAGGAACCAGTAATCCCACAAAAGCTATTATTGGAAGGATCCTCTTGTTTCTGACCATCAGATCAACTGTTATCACTACAGCAGCTAGGATAGCCACACTTAATTCAGGTGATAGTAGGTAAATATCGTGGAGGGTCATGTTAGTTCAGTGCCTTCACAGACGTAATAATCGGTTCGAGTCCTGTTGAGAACATTTCAGAGATCACTGAGGGGTAAATCCCAACCGATATTATAGCTACAACAAGTATTGCCACAGGCACCATTTCCGGTAAGGAGGCGTCGGGAAGATTGTTGTGATGTTCGGGCCTTGGCCCAAATATTGTTCTTTGAATCATCCAGAGTATATAAGCGGCAGTTAGCACGACTCCGACCGTCGCAATAATTGTAAATATATGCCACGCCGGAAAGCTTCCGAGAAATATCGTCACTTCTGCCACGAACCCGCTCGTCCCAGGTAAGCCTAGTGACGCCAGACCTGCGATAAGTAGTGACGTCGCAAGAAAAGGCATTCTTCCGGCTAGGCCACTTAGATCAGGAATATGCCTTGTGTGTGCTTTTTCGTAAATGTACCCCACAGTTAGAAAAAGTAGGGCGGTTATCGTCCCATGAGTGAACATTTGTAAGGCAGCACCGGTCATACCCAGCGTGGCAGCTGCACCTTTGGCCGAAGCCAGCCCTAATAAGACAAATCCCATATGGCTTACGCTGCTGTAAGCAATAAGTCTCTTTAGATCAGTTTGTCGGATAGTTATTGCCGCTCCGTAAATAATATTTATTACCCCGAGTAAAGCTAGAAGCCATGAGAAGTCGAGGAGTTGGTCAGGGAACATTGCGGCAGAGACCCTGAACATCCCGTACCCTCCCATTTTTAGAAGGACTCCCGCAAGCATAACGCTCGCAGCTGTAGGGGCATCGGTATGAGCGTCCGGAAGCCAAGTGTGAAACGGGAATACAGGAAGCTTTATAGCGAAACCAATAATAGTGAGGAAGAATAAGATTGAAGCTGGCAATATGAGATCTGCCCCAGCAATCTTGTCTGGCAATATAGTCATATCAAAGGTGCCGGTTGAAAAATAGAGAGCCAATATTCCAACCAACATGAAGGCGCTTCCCAAAATTGTGAAGATCAGGAACTTCATTGCCGAGTACTCTTTCCTTCCACTTCCCCAGATTGAGATCAGGAAGAACATGGGAATCAGTTCCAACTCCCAGAAAAGGAAGAATAAGAAAAAATCCATCGCAGTAAATACACCAATCACTGCTCCTTGGAGCACGAGTAACCACATAAAGTGCTCTTTGATACGGAAAGTAATATTCCACGAGGCAAATACCGCTACTATTCCCAATATGCCTGTCAGTAATACCAGCGGTGTGCTGAGTCCATCTACTGTCAGAAAGTATTCGACTCTGAAAGACTCGATAGGAATCCAGTTACTAAACCGATCTTCCATTCCGTGAGCGTCAGGGTTATTTCTATATATCAAGAATATATAAGAAGTTATGAGAAGTTCCACAAATGTCGCACCGACCGCGAAGCCTCTAGCGGCCTTGCCTGAGAAAAATATAGCTATGATTGCAGCCGCCAATATCGGCATGAAGACTGCAATTGATAGAAGACCGTTGAATCCTTCCATAGAGCCGCCTACTTACCGAATATAAAAATCGCGGCAATCACTATGATGCCGATTGATGTTGCTGTTGCATACATTTGCATTTGACCAGTTTGGAGTTGTCTTAATAGGCCACCAAAATTTGCTCCCATCCACCCCAAAATGTTTACGGTTCTGTCTACAATATTCCTATCAAGCCAGTCTGATAGGAACGCAATTCCATTGTAATAAAGTCGCTTGACTAATATCCCTTCATAAAATTCGTCAAAAAAGTATTTCCTGTGAAACAAGATATACATAGGTTTGAACGCGCTTCCTACTGACTGTGGAGAAATTAAAGGGTTGGGTTTGTACATGAGGAACGCCAACAATATTCCCAGGATAGCTACAATTGAGGAACCAATAGCCAATGGAATGTTGAACTTAGACCCTTCCACGTGCCCCTGTATCCCTTCGGGTAGCCAGTGTTCTAGGGTATGGGACATCCAATGGGCCGGCACACCTGCGAGATCAAACAGTGGGTTGGCGATAAAGCCTATTAATACTGCGGGGGCTGCTAGTAATACCATAGGCAGTACCATTGAAAACGGAGATTCGGCGAGATGGACCGGGCCATGTCCCTGTGATTCTGGATCGCTTTCAGAACCACCTTTGAAGGTCCCTTCGAAGGTCATGAAAAGTGCTCTAAACATGTAAAACGCGGTCATGAACACGGCGCTGATCGCCAAAACAAATACTATGGTGCTTACGAGGTTCCCCCCGTTGATGCCACTCGTGAATGCATTCAAAAGTATCTCATCCTTGCTCCAGAATCCGGACAGGGGGAAGATACCGGCGAGGCTAAGGCTTCCGATCAGAAAAGTGACATAAGTAATTGGCATTTTCTTTCGAAGTCCGCCCATAAATCTCATGTCAAAAGTTCCAGTTGCATGGTTCACGCTGCCCGAACCTAGGAAAAGGAGCGCTTTGAAGAATGCGTGTGTGAACAGATGAAATATTGCCGCTCCGTATGCCCCAACTCCTAATGCGAGCATCATGTAGCCAAGTTGACTCACTGTTGAGTACGCGAGTACCCGTTTGATGTCGTTCGACACTAATCCCATAGTTGCTGCGAAAACTGCTGTAATGCCCCCTACAATCGCTACAACAGCCATTGCAGAAGGTGAAGAATCGAATATGGGGAAGAATCTTCCAACCAAAAAGACTCCAGCGGCTACCATAGTAGCTGCGTGTATGAGTGCGCTAACCGGTGTAGGTCCTTCCATGGCGTCTGGGAGCCATGTGTGTAAAGGAAATTGTCCCGATTTCCCCACTGCTCCCACGAATATGCCTACTGCTATAAGTGTAAGAGCTCCAGCACTTATCAATCCGGTTTGTACGAGAATTGGTAAATGTTCATTTATCGTGCCGATCTCTAAATAGTTGAGCTGATCAGGGTTTTCAACCCCAACTGTTTTCATGAATAGGTAGATTAGGGCTAACAGAAACCCAAAATCACCAACACGGGTGACGATGAAAGCTTTCTTAGCTGCAGCTGCAGCCGCAGGCCTGTGAAACCAGAATCCAATGAGAAGATATGAGCAAAGTCCGACAAGTTCCCAAAACACAAATAGCTGTATTACATTGGCAGCCATAACGAGCCCTAGCATAGATGCCGTGAAAAGCGACATATAGGCAAAATACCTCGCATAGACTGGTCGCCCGAGTTCTTCTGGCTCATGGTGATTAGGCCCTGAGCTTTGATATACTTGCTCGTCCGTTTTCGGCGGAGCCATGTAGCCGGTAGAATAAATCTGCACCATCAGGCTTACACCCGTAACGACCACCAACATGATGGCAGTTAGAGGATCCAGCAAAATGCCCACAGTGAACTTCATCTGACCGATCGTTAACCACTCATATGGGGAGTTCACTATATGGTGATTTTCCTTTACCGCCACTTCGGTAAATGTCAGAAGCGATATTACAAACGAGGCTCCAATTGCGAGGATCGCTATAGGACCAGAGACGATCGAATAACGATTGAAGAACGGTCTCACTACCAATGCAATAAATGTAAAAGATGCCAGAGGTAAAAAGAAGATAGCCCAGATAAGCTGTTCAGTTACCATATACCCTAGAGCTTCCTCAATATTTCATCTGCCACATGCTCGCGGCCTTTGGGAACATATATCTTGTATGACACCCGCTCTCCCCATGATGTTATTTCACCGTTCGGTAATATCTTGGTAGTCAGACCCTCTGCCTCGAAAGTATCTTTCCACATTTCAGCCATCACGAGATTTGGTACGGTTTTATATTCGATCCACATACTGGTTAATTCTTCATGTCTGCAGCATCAGTTACCAGAACAGACTGCCTTGATCGGTATATGGCAACTATGATTGCCAAACCAAGCGCGACCTCGGCGGCAGCAATGGTGATAATAAAAATTGTGAAGATTTGGCCTGTTAGCAAGAATCGGGAGGCATTTTCAGCTGCATGTGTCCCTGCAGACGACATAGCAGCAGGCACTGTATATCGGGAAATCGCGACAGCAGTTAAGTTAACTCCGTTAAACATTATCTCCAATGACATTAAAACAGCGATGGCATGTTTTTTTGATAACGCACCGTAGAGTCCTATCGCAAATAAAATAGCGCCTATAATGAGGAATCGTTCCAGAGTCATTATTCTAACGCCCTCTCACTAGTGACAGTGCACCCAACACTGCTGCTAGAAGTAGAACAGAGACCATCTCAAAGGCCAATACAAAATCCCGGAGCAACAATTTGGCTATTGAAGGAATAGCGTTTGAAAAAACAACCTTGGTCTCCGCTATCTGGGAATCGGTTAAGGATTCTGATCCTAGTAAGTTCCAATCAGTGGCTGAGACAGCGTAAATAGAAAGAGCCATAAATATTAGCGATATTAGAGCTATCGGGATTCGGAATCCGTGAGAAGGGCTTCCTTCATCCAAGTCTCTTGTCATCAGGATGGCAAAAATTATCAAAACTGATATGGCTCCGACATAAATCATCAGCTGTACGCCGGCCAGAAATTCGGCTCTTAGTAAGATGAACATTCCGGCCACACCCAGGAAAGTGACTATAAGAAATAAAGCTGACCTGAATAGGTCCCTTATTTGCACCACAGCTATAGCGGAAACTACCGTAGATAGAGCCATAACCCAGAAAACTATCTCCGTAATCAGAGCTCCTTCTGTCCCGCCGCCCAGGTTCATCGCTTCGCCCACTTTTCCTGCTGATTTTCCAAAGTTGGTTTTTCATGTCTGCCAACCTCGTCCCAGTCCGCCTTTGCTCCTGCAATAGGGTCGTACTTTCTTTCCGATAGCTGTGGTCGGAACCACGTACTAGGGTTTTTCTCAGCCTTTTTAAGGCGCTCCATATCTATGACTAAGTTCTTACGTTCGTATGTACTTTCCTCGAATCCGCTGCCCATGTGAAGAGCATCATATGGACATGCCTCGACGCACAAACCGCAGAACATACATCGCCCTATGTCTATGTTGAATACATCTATGTCGTAGCTTTGGCCTTCCTGTAAGTTAACTCCACTGGTGTTAGTAACGATCTCAATTATTCCCAGAGGGCAGTACTTCGCGCAGCTTGCGCACCCGGTGCATCGCTGCTCATACCATGCAAATTCCTCCCCTCGGAATCGAGCGTCTTGAGGCATTCTTTCTTCGATCGTTTCAAGACCTATAAGTGCTCTGATTGTTTTGACAGGTCTGGTAAATATAAATGTTAGAGTGTTTTTTTCTTCAAGCTTTGCTAGATCTGTCGGACTGGCCTTCTTATCTGGATATTGATATATGTTGAATTGTCGGTTGGGCAGTGCAAGATTTTTCATTGTAATCCCCAAGCCTTTTATTATTCCTACCCCATACATTTCAATCTGCCTCCGCAGCCATATTGGCTAGTGGTGAAGGTACTGGCTCAGGCCGCTCTAGTTTCTTGTGGCCGAACAAATTTAATAGGATCAGAAGTGTACTTATTGTTATGGTCCAGTTGACGATCGACATTATCAACAAGTCAGATTTGCTAAGCTCTCCGGCGCTCCCGCTTAATAGCATAATTTCAATGGCTACTAGGAATATGTTAAAGAGGCCTAACCCAAAGAGTCCTTTCCATGCAAAGGCCATGATTTGGTCAACCCTCAGGCGTGGCCAAGTAGCCCTAAACCACAGCAGTACGAAAATTACGAGGAACATTTTTAGCGCAAACCACGCCTGTCCTGGTATAGGATCGAAACCCTTTGTTCCTCCAAGGAAAAGAGTCGCCGCTACTGCCGCCGTAACTATGGGTGCCATGAATTCCGCAAGAAACAGGATGGCAAACTTAATACCACTAAACTCTGTATTGTAACCGGAGCCAAGCTCCGATTCCGCCTCGATCTGATCAAAAGGTGTTCTACTCATCTCAGCCGTTGCCGCTGCCATGAAGACAAAGAAGCCTAGGGGCATAACAGCGATAAACCATATATCTTGGCTCTTTACGATTTCAGTCATAGCCAGTGAACCGGAGAGTAGTAATACGCTCGTAATTCCTAGTGCCATAGGAATTTCGTAACTGATAAGCATTGCGGCTCCTCGCATTGAGCCAAGAACCGCATATTTATTTCTTGAACCCCAACCTGCCATAAAAATGGCTATAGAGTTGACCGAGGTCACCCCTACAATAAAAAGAATTCCTATATTCAAACTTCCCAGGAAAGAATTCTCCGATAACGGGATGACTGTTATTATGAGGAGCGTTGGGGCCACCAGAGCTATGGGGGCTAGTGTCATCACAGGTTTATCTGCTTCGTCCGGGAGGGTATCCTCTTTCATGATCAGCTTCATAACGTCCGCGAAGGGTTGCAAGAGTCCGAATGGTCCGTGTCTGTTGGGCCCTCTCCTTACGTGGAACCTACCAAGGGTTCGTCTTTCGAACCATGTGTAAAAGGCTGTGGCTATAATCATCACGTTTATAACGATGAAAGATAGTAAAATCCCAGTCGCCAAGTAAGAGATCCAGGCCGAAGACTCTCCAAGTCCTACCGATTCAAAAATTCCTCTGAAAAAGTTGTAAAAAGTATAGAAGTCTATGAGGCCAGATAGGGAAATCATCGGTCAACCTCTCCGAGGACGATATCAATGGATCCTAATATTATTATTAGGTCTCCCATTTTCCAGCCCTTTAGCATATCCCTGAGAGGCGTCAGGTTGAGGAAGGAAGGGGCCCGGACTTTGCATCGGTATGGTGAGATTCCTCCGTCGCTCACCATGTAGAAACCCAACTCTCCCTTAGGACCCTCCACAGAGCAGTAAGCCTCTCCGACAGGGGGTCTTATAATAAAGGGGACTTCTGTTCGGATAGGTCCCTCTTCAATTTGCTCAATACATTGGGTGATTATCTTGACGCTTTCTCGCATCTCCGCAATTCGAACGTAATATCGGTCAAATGTATCACCCAGTGCTCCAATTGGAACCTCAAATTTGACTCTGTTATATATTTCGTATGGATCCGCTATTCTTAGATCCCATTGAACTCCTGAGGCTCTTAGGTTGGGTCCAGATACGGAGCAATCGATCGCTTTTTCGTCCGATAGAATTCCAACCCCCCTAGTCCTAGCGAGAACGATCTCATTAGAGGATATCAAGGCTTCCAACTCGTCTATATAATGGGGTAGGTCAACAATCAAGGAACCGAGTGACTCCCAGAACTCTTCGGTAGTGTCCTGAAAGATTCCACCGGGACGCATGTAACTTAGGGTTATTCTTGCACCGCAGAGCATCTCGAACAGGTCTAAAATTCGTTCTCTCTCCCTGAAACAATAAGTTAACGGAGTCGCTAGAGCCCCTAAATCGTTTAATAGAAATCCTGTAGCCATTAAATGACTCGCGACACGTTGTAGTTCAGCGCTGATAACGCGGATGTATTGTGCTCTTTCGGGGACTTCTATCCCGGATAATTTTTCGACCGTGCGAACATATGCTAGGTTGTTTGACATGCTCGCAACGTAATCCATCCTATCTGTAAGCGTGACAATTTGGACGTAATTACGGCTTTCTGCCAGTTTTTCTGTCCCTCTGTGTAGATAGCCAAAGACGGGTTCGACATCGATTATTTGTTCGCCATCAAATGTCACGCGTAACCGGAACACGCCGTGTGTACTTGGGTGTTGGGGCCCTAGATTGATAGTAACTGGCTCTGTACGTATTCCTTCCAAGGTCAGCCCAAATAATCCTTTCTTAGAGGGTGCCCTTCGAAGCCTTCCCAAAGGAGAATTCGTTTCAAATTCGGGTGCCCTTCGAACTTGATACCCATTAGATCCCAAATCTCTCGCTCTTGTAAATCGGCGCCTTGCCAGACTTCTATTACAGAAGGAACAGATGGCTCAAGCCTTCCAGAGCAGGATAATTTCACGATACCGCTATAGTTGTTTCTCATGGATACCAAGTGATACACCAGTTCAAAGTTTTCTATATAGTCAACCGCAGATATCGATAATAGATAAGAGAAATCTAGTCCACCCGGATTCTTTAATATCTTTGAAACTTCAAGGATCGAATGGGGTTCCACCCAGACATTAGAGTTGTCGCTTTTTATTACCGAACCGGGAACCCCTGATTCTATGGCCTCAGCCATATCGTAACCCGTAAGGACCTTTGTCAAGATTGCTTCCGACTTTTTATGGAATATCGTTTAATTTTTTCGTGCAGTTGCATAATGCCGTAAAGAAGTGCATCAGGTCTCGGCGGGCATCCTGGCACATATACATCAACTGGGATAATGTGATTCACTCCTGGTACGACGCTATAAGATCCGTAATATGGGCCGCCACTAGTAGCGCAAACTCCCATTGAGATTACCCATCTAGGCTCTGCCATCTGTTCATATACTCGCTCGATTGCAGGGGCCATTTTCCACGTGACTGTGCCGGCAATGATTATCAGGTCAGCCTGTCTGGGCGATGGCCTGAAAATCTCCATGCCGAATCTAGAGATATCGAAACGAGACATCGCGCTTGCCATCATCTCAAAAGCGCAGCAGGCTAATCCGAACGAAAGAGGCCATACGGCGGATTTCCTTCCCCAACCAATTAAAGCATCCACAGAAGTTACCGCTATATTCCGCTGTAGGTCATCTGGAACTTCGACCAGAGGCTCGGCAAGGGCCTCCATATGCGTCGATTTCAGATGATTAATGTATTCCCCCTCCTGTTGATCTAGATTCCAGGTTGTGTCGTGTAGGGGAATTTGCATGCTATTTCCGAGCAACAATTCTTTTTCAGCGGACATTTTTCTTAACTCCACTCTAAGGATCCCTTTTTCCAAGCATAGATCCATCCAAGCATCAGTATGCCGATAAAGACTACCATCTCAAGCAGCACGAACATCCCAAATTCCGCTGACAACGTGCCAAAGCTTGCTGCCCATGGAAACAGAAATACAACCTCAACATCAAATATCACAAATAGCAACGCAATGCTGTAATAGCGAAAATTGAAATTGTTCCAACGCTCGGTAATAGTTTCGAATCCACATTCGTAAATGCTGTTTTTGACAGGGGATGGGTTATTCGGACGTACTTTCAGTACAGACAATAGCCAGGAAATTATCAACATTCCAGTTGGAACCGCAACTGCGAGCGCCGCAAATATGGCGATCACACCATACTGTCTGAAGTATTCGTCGACCATATTCCCCGCCGGTAACTGCAAGTATTCCGTGGGAATTCTCAACTCATAACTTGCGCTTGATTATGCCCCGGAATCTATGGCGAAAATATAGCATATAGGCGATGCCACCCGCAAGTGAAAAAACGCACAATATGGCCTCTTATAATCTCGGTGGTTGTGTCAAATTTGATAATACCTTATCTTGCCATGGGGTCTTCGTCTTGGTGCAATCCCTTTAACTGGCAGTGCGAAGAAAGCTAGCTTACTTGTGGCTAACTTTTATTGGTTGGACTTTCGCCAATTCCCCAAAGGACTTTTCAAAACTTTTAGAATTCAGGGTGCCAAGAACGATATATATGCTGGAGTTTAACACTGCCTCCGAAGAAGTACCGGAGGTGCTGACAAAGTATCGCGAATTAGTCGATGGTTCGCTAAAAAAATGCCTTTCTAGCGATTCACTCTTTGTTTATGACATGCTTAGATATTGCATGGGGTGGGCTGATAATTCTGGGGAACCAATTCAAGGAACTACAGGAAAGGCGCTACGCCCATCTTTATGCCTATTTGCATGTGAAGCTGCCGGAGGCAGGTTAAGAGACGCAATTCCTGTAGCTTCGTCTATTGAGTTGATACACAATTTTTCACTTGTTCATGATGAGATCCAAGACTTTGATGAAACTCGCCACCACCGACCAACTTTATGGGCCGTGTGGGGGATACCCCGTGCGCTAGTGGCTGGCAATGTGCTTCGGATAATTGCTGATATTTCTGTGGAAGGACTGCGCACTAGTAACAGAGCTAAACCGATAGAAAGTGTTTCTTTACTCGCTCAGGCGTGTCTGGAAATGATAGAGGGCCAATATATGGATATTTCGTATGAAGGGCGAATTGATATTTCCCTGGATCAGTATATGGCTATGATATCTAGGAAGACTGGTGCACTAATTAGGTGTTCCCTTCACATAGGCGCCGAGTTAGGCAATGTAGAAGAATCTGTTGTAAATGTGTTCAAGGAATCAGGTAGAGCCCTTGGTTACACATTTCAGATTAGAGACGATATTCTGGGAATATGGGGGAGTGAAACAATAACCGGAAAGCCAGTGGGGGCCGATATAAGACGCAAGAAAAATTCATTGCCCGTTGTGCACGCAATGTCAGAATGCAGCGAAACAGAAAGAAAAGCCCTGCTTGACGTCTTCTCAAGGAAAGAAATGGGAGATTCTGAGGTGGAACTTGTGCTAGACATTATGGAGAGTAACCATACTCTCAAATTCGCTCAAGAATTAGCCGATAAATATTGTGAGAATGCGTTGGATATTATGGAATCAGCTCCATTAAATAATAGAACAAAAAAGGACTTCTCCGAGCTGGCCTATTTTCTTGCCCAAAGGAAGTTTTGATTCTAGTTCACTTTCGACCTGAAATCAGTGATCATAATTTGTGCTTAAGATCACTAAGCCTAAAATTAGTGAATAAAGTTCCATCGGATAAGGACTGATTGATTGAAAGGAATACTTGTACCTGATAGCAAAGTCGTGAAGTCTTTTCTTAGAAGACACAGATTTGAGCGGTCCGCAGAAAATAGTGGCACCTTTTTGTCAAATAAACTAGACGATGTAGTTGTTGTATCCGGAGCAATCGGCGAAAAATCTTATGAAGTAGCACTTAATCTTGTCGAAAACTATTCACCCGACTTCATAATATCGGTAGGTTTTGCGGCGTCATTAAAAGATGAAGTTCCTATTGGAACGGTGATCCTTTGCGAAAAATTATTCTCTTTGAGCGGTCCCATGGCTCTTTGGTCTAATGAAAGTGCAAAAAGCCTTGATGTCCCCATTTGCCGTCCATTGCAGTCGCTTTTTGATAATTTAGACCACAAAGGCAGAACATTTATAAAGGATGGGTTGGTAAGTGCTCCAGAAATAGTTTCTAATGAAAAAATGAAATCATGGTTTGGTAAGGAGCTTGGTTCAGCTGTTATGGATAGAGAAGGAGCTTTGGTTGCGGAGGCATGCAGTAAAACGGGAGTTCCCTTCGCCTTAATACGGGGAGTAACTAGTGCGAGAAGCTCAACGATTTCTACGTTTAATCAGAAGCTAGAAATCGTCGGCCAGCCGGTTGCCTTCCGCCTTCTACTATCCCCCGACAAACTACCTGCTTTACTCGCTTTCCGATTTAGAAGGAGAAAAGCCGTCAGGAAACTGAATCAGGTGGTGTCGAGAATTCATTCATTGTCTCTACCATAGCTCAAAGGAGCAAGGATCGTACTTTGTCTTCAACAAACAATCTTGCAAAGAGACGATGTGATGAATGGCTAAACAAAAAGGTTTAGAATAATCCAAGGACCAGCTTTCCCCATGCATTTTTTTGCTTATACCTCAAGCCCTTAATAAAGAGGTTATTTTAGATGAACGTATCAGACGCCGTGATGAAAACGTATGCTTACACACTGATTGTCGAGTCGGCCGTAGCGCCAGATTTTATAGACATCACAAGGAAAGTGGAGGAATGTATCAGGTCATCCGGCATATTGAACGGGATAGTCGTCGTGTTTTCCAGACACACGACCGCTGCTATCGTGATTCAAGAAAATGAACCACTTCTTATCGAGGACTTTAAAGGACTCTTGGAAAGTTTTGCGCCAACCAAAGGTAATTATCGGCACAATGATTTTGATGTCCGCACCGTACACATGCATGAAGACGAATGCCCAAATGGCCACTCACATTGCCAGCATTTGATACTAGGCTCAAGTGAGTCTATACCTTTGGTGGATGGGTCAATGCCTTTGGGAGAGTGGCAGAGAATCTTTATGGTGGAGTTAGATGGGGAGAAAGCTAATCAGGCTGGCAATCGCGAAGTTGTTGTGCAAATACTCGGTCAGTGTTGAACACTGAGCTTTTAGCGATGACGTAGACAATTTCTCAGACTCTCCAAATTATTCCTAAAACTTTATGTTAGATGGCTACCGTCCTTTATGACATGAGTCAACCGCCGATGAAGATAATAATTGATACAGATCCTGGTACAGATGACGCTACCGCAATTTCCGCTGCATCGGGTTCTTCCCTAATCGACTTACTGGGCCTCACAATAGTGTGCGGTAATGTGCCTCGGGCGCTAGGTACACGAAACGTATTAAAGATCCTGGATTTCATTGATAGTGAGGAAGTGACCGTTTAGTAGTGAGCTTTCCGGCCTCTTAGGGGCTCCTTCGTGTACGCATACAACTATCACGGACCTAGTGGACTCACTGCAAAAATCAAGTCCAGTAGTAGAAGTTACGAAAGCCAAAAGGGGGAAGATTTTGTCACGGAATCTGTTAATAGATATCCGGGAGAAATAACCATAGTCGCGTTAGGCCCACTGACGAGTATAGCGAGGGCTTTTAGAAAAGACCCTACGTTGTCCCAAAGAGTGGATAGAATATATGTTATGGGCGGGGTTATTGAGTGCTCGGGAAACGTAACTCCGTGGGCGGAGTTCAATATATATGACGATCCTGTCGCGGCAAATGTGGTATTTTCAAAAGGGGTGCCGGTAACCCTTGTAGGGCTAGTTGTATGCCATTCGGTCTTTGTAAATAGGACAAACCATCCCTGGCCTTTCGTCAACTCGTCGAAGCGATCAGAAGTGTGTCGTAAGATCTTGACAAGCTGGGTTGCTTATTAGGAATGACCTCGAAAAATATTCGCTTTGCGATCCGTTAACTGTAGTCAATGCTTTTCATCCCGAGGATATGGGATATCGCTCTGCCAACATTAATGTTGTGGATTCAGGGGATCAGTTTGGAAGAACTGTTGCTGACGATGGAAAAGGTAACGTCAATGTTGCACTAGAGGTAGACGTTCAGAAAGCCGCGTCTCATCTCGTTGAAATGAATTTATGACTGTAATGCCTGTGCTCATTTCTTTGACCGCCAACTGGTGGCGATGATATATTTCATAGCACATTGTTGACCCAATCACTCAACAATGTGTCGAGGCGTGTTTAAATTCCAACCTCGTTGCGCCAATTTTGGCATGTCAAAGTCGATCCTTGACTAAGGCGAGGTATGTTGAAAGGAGAGCGTGAATGCATGGCCGAACAGAAGGTCATATCCCGACAAACCGGAGTCGAAGAACAACAGTATAGATGGGGCTTTGAGTTTGATATCGAGTCCGATGTTGCACCTAAAGGATTGAGTGAAGAAATCGTTAGGTTCATATCGGCGAAAAAAAATGAACCGGAATGGATGCTGCAATGGCGTCTTAAAGCCTTCAAACTCTGGCAGGATCAAGGTGACGATTCTGCTCCTACATGGGCTAAAGTTCATTTCGATGAGATTGATTTCCAAGATATCATCTATTACGCAGCTCCCAAATCTAAGGAGGGTGCCGCCAAGAGCCTAGATGAAGTAGATCCTGAATTAATCGAGGCTTTTAATAAACTAGGAATTCCTCTAGAAGAACAGAAAAAACTGAGCGGCGTTGCCGTGGATGCGGTTCTCGACAGTGTATCGGTGGCGACGACATATCAAGATACGCTTAAAGAAGCTGGGGTAATTTTCTGCCCTATCAGTGAAGCTGTTCAGAAATATCCTGAATTGGTTGAAAAATACCTCGGTTCAGTCGTGCCTTATAGCGACAACTTCTATGCGACTCTTAATTCGGCGGTGTTTAGCGACGGGTCTTTCTGCTATGTACCTCCGGGAGTTAGATGCCCCATAGAGTTAATGACATACTTCCGGATAAATGAAGTAGATTCTGGGCAGTTCGAGAGAACGCTGATTATTGCGGATGAGGGAAGCTACGTAAGTTATCTTGAAGGCTGTACTGCTCCGATGCGAAAAACCCATCAATTACATGCTGCCGTAGTTGAACTGGTGGCTCTTAAGGATGCGGAGATCAAATACTCGACTCTTCAGAACTGGTACCCCGGAGATAAAGATGGGAACGGAGGAGTGTATAACTTTGTAACAAAGCGTGGCGCGGCCAGAGGAGAGAACTCTAAAATTTCATGGACTCAAGTTGAAACAGGCTCTGCCATAACCTGGAAATACCCGAGTGTGATATTGCAGGGTGATAACTCCGTGGGGGAATTTTACTCAGTAGCCTTAGTTAATAATTTTCAGCAGGCTGACACTGGAACAAAAATGATCCATATCGGGAAAAATACGAAGAGTACCATCATAGCAAAGGGAATCTCTGCAGGTAAGGCGGAAAATACATATCGTGGACAAGTAGCAATTTTACCGACTGCGGATAATGCAAGAAACTTTACACAATGCGATTCTCTACTCATAGGCGATGAGTGTGGGGCGCACACCGTTCCGTATATTGAGGTGCGAAACCCCAGTGCTCAAATGGGACACGAGGCGACTACTTCCAAGGTCAATGATGACCAACTTTTCTACTTGCAGCAAAGAGGGATCGACCTTGAAGAGGCGAATTATATGATCGTCAACGGGTTCTGTAGGGGGATATTCAAGGAACTTCCCTTCGAATTTGCAATGGAAGCTTCCCAACTTTTACGGGTCAGCTTGGAAGGGGCAGTTGGATAAATGGTTAATAAAAAGAACTTATTAGAGGTAAAGAACCTGCATACCTCAATAGAAGATACTGAAATATTGAAAGGAATAGATCTAACTGTCGGGCTGGGAGAAGTCCACGCGATAATGGGGCCAAATGGCTCGGGTAAAAGTACTCTGGCTAATATCATAGCTGGTCGGCCGGGATACAGTGTCACTTCAGGAGATATCTACTATTGCGGGGAAAGCATAATTAGCACACAACCTGAAATAAGGGCTAGAAAGGGTATATTTCTTGCTTTTCAATATCCAGTGGAACTGCCCGGGGTACGAACCTGGCAGTTTTTGAAGTCTGCGCTAGACTCAATTCGTAAGGAACAAGGATATGAAGAAATGGGAATTAGAGAATTCGACAAGCTTCTTGAAGAAAAGAGAAAACTTGTAGAGATGGATCAAGATCTTGTGAAGAGGTCTGTAAATGAGGGATTCTCAGGGGGTGAGAAGAAAAGAAACGAAATTCTACAGCTTGCGTTGCTGGACCCAAAACTTGCTATGCTGGACGAAACAGATTCCGGACTAGATATTGATGCTTTAAGGATAGTTGCCGAGGGTGTGAATAACTTTAAAGGACCTGAAAAATCGGTGCTTTTAGTTACTCATTACCAAAGAATCCTTGATTACATAACCCCCGATTACGTACATGTTCTGCTCGACGGAAGGATTGTAAAGTCTGGGGACAGTGGACTAGCTCTTGAACTTGAGCAAAAAGGATATGAGTGGATCAGGGAATCGATCACATCAGGAGCCAAAACGTGATGGTTCAAGCCCCATATAAGAACGAACAATTATTGGCAGATTTTCAAACTTTACAAGAGAATTCCGTTGCCTGGATTTCTGAAATACGTAGTACCGCTATGGATACTTTTGGGGAGATCGGGCTTCCCACTGCACGAAAGGGCAACGAGAAATGGAAATACACGAATGTTGCCCCTATAGCGAGAATTGAATATAAATTATCGAAACCCGCCGCAGTTTCCTTGGATCAAATAAAGGCAACTGCACCTTGGGATGATTCGTGGTTAAATCTCGTATTTGTAAACGGTGTGCTCAGGTCAGATCTGGTTCGCTCTGACGTAGATGGCGTCTCGGTATTCAGCATTGCCGAAGAAGCGAATTTAGACGAACCCTGCTCGACTATTATTGATTACCTTGGCTCCGTCACTGATGTTTCTGATGAAGGGTTTGCCGCCCTGAACACCTCGTTCTTGTCAGACGGTATTGCTATAGAAATTGCTCCTGGAGTTCAGAGCGAACTTCCACTGAATATCATCTTTTTTGACGATGGGACAACTAACTCAATCTCTCATCCACGGGTCCTGATAGTTGCGAGGCCGAACAGTGCCATTTCAGTGATAGAGAGCTATGTGGGAGGAGGGTCCAAATGTACCCTTACGAACTCGATTTCTGAGATTATTGTTGGTGAGAGAGCTTCAGTCAGTCACTATAGATTATTGGCTGAAACTGATGAAACGTACGACATAGGTTATGGCAGGGTAAAACTTGGGAGTAAGGCAAAATTTAAATCAAGATCATTTTTCCGCAGCGCCAAAATTGGAAGATACGATCTAAATGTCCTTATAGATGGAGAGGGGGCCACCTGTGACCTTAAGGGGCTTTACTTCACGTCCGGCTCACAGCACATGGACAACTTTATTAATATAGACCATGCAAAGCCAAATGGAACTAGCTACCTTTTCTATAAAGGCATTCTCGACGGCAGATCCCGAGCAGTATTTGGAGGTACTGTTCTTGTTAGAAAATTCGCACAAAAGACTGATTCTATCCAGTACGACAAGAACCTCCTACTCTCACCTCACGCAGAAGTCGACAGTAAGCCTGCACTTTTCATATATGCGGACGATGTAAAATGTGCGCACGGAGCTACTGCGGGGAATATTGATGCCGACACGATTTTCTACATGAGAAGTAGGGGCATGGACCTTGAAACAGCTAGCAAGCTACTCATTTACGGATTTGCAGGTGAGATTATAGATGCCGTCGAAATCGATGGCTTGAAGGACTTCCTTGAGGACATGTTCCTTACTGCGCTTCCCAGTCACAAGTTTGAGTTTTAGATATGTTTGATCTCCAAGACCTATATCAAGACATCGTTATGGACCACAACAGGCGGCCTCGGAACTTCGGAGTCCTAAATGACGCCACGTTTACAGCAGACGGTTTCAATCCACTGTGCGGAGATCAGATCACACTTTATCTTAAGGTGGAAGATAACATTGTTACAGACATAGCCTTTGATGGAGTTGGATGTGCAATTTCTAAGTCGTCTGCTTCTATGATGACAGATAGTGTAAAAGGGATGACTCTAGAGAAAGTTGATGGGGTATTTAATGCTTTCAGAGGTATGATCACTCGAAGGCCTGGGGATGACTATGATTCCGAAATACTCGGGGACCTTGAGATACTTCAGGGTGTTTCTCAATATCCAACTAGGATCAAGTGTGCCACTTTATCATGGCACACTCTTCATGCTGCGCTAGCACAAAGTGGGGACACCATTACTACGGAGTGAATGCTATTACGAGCCGTAGCGGACGATCGGGTAATTTAAGTAGGAGGCAGCTTCATGCACGTTCCAATCAAAGTAGATTATGGAGTCAGGGCCTTAGTTGATCTTGCAGTTTATGGGGAAGATGGCAAAGTAATCCGGTCGGCAGACACGTCTCGCCGCACTGCGATACCGCAAGCTTATCTGGCTCAGCTCCTGCACTCCCTAAGAAAGTCTGGATTCGTAAAAAGCACTCGAGGTCCCAGTGGAGGACATACTCTCGCACTTCCACCTGGTGAAATAAGGCTGAGCTC
>Ga0187827_10003233_pt1 | contig 21243 bp, 14 predicted proteins | sample ETNtaG_39_FD_167969 | JGI IMG/M metagenome (GOLD analysis project Ga0187827, IMG submission 167969) | Marine microbial and viral communities from oxygen minimum zone, Eastern Pacific Ocean - ETNP2014_SV_150_PacBio MetaG (Illumina Assembly) | ecosystem: Environmental > Aquatic > Marine > Hypoxic... | reverse complement strand
GATGTCAAGAGAAGTTTCAGGCGCCAGTCTCTGATTCGCTTTACCGATGGCAGTATGCCAACCTGGCCAAGGTTGTCCATCGCCCATGTGGTAGATAGTCACCCCACCGCTTTCAATGACATATCCCACATACCAACTGGCTCCAGTATGGTCGAAATCGAGTTCCTCATGCGCAGCTGGAACACACCAGAGCCGAAGATTGCCGAGGTCAAGTGGGCCGTGTCCATGGGCTGGAATGATTCGTGAAGATTCAACGCCCCAGCCCTCGACGACATCCACACTTCGGCTCGGAATGACGAAATCAGTCTGTGCTTGGGCTTCTGCAATTAGCGGGATGGTTTCGGGACAAAGATGGTCATCGTGCCAGTGGCTACAGAGAACATGGTCAAGTTCGGGAAAATTCGAAGGATGAAGGGGGTATTCCCCAAGCAGTTTCGCCCAATGGTCTCCAGCGAAGACATCTCTCCACCAAGGGTCGATGACAAAGGTTGCTTCACTGGTCTTCAGCAACCAAGATGCTTGAGTCAACCACCATAGATATGCCTCGCCGTACACTGGTTTTGCAGCAGTGACCTGAGCGACGAGTTGCTCATCCCTACAGACCGGTTGGATGCGCAAGGTGCCCTGATTATTTCGAGAGGAACCGGGAGTCTGGTCGTCTTCAAGCGTCGCCATCGAGCCTCGATACAGGTACAAGTGATGAGGCTTGCGAAGAATGAGCGTCTGTGCGAAGACTCAAGATTCAGCACCCGATGGTCAATTCATGCAGAGGGTCTTGGCTGCGCTGACCATGTGCCTGATTCTGCTGTTGAGCAGTGTTATTGGGAGCATCTCAAACTCCTCCGATGTGGAGGCAAATGCGCTACCTGAGGAGATGGACCCCCAGCCTTCAGGGGCACGCGCCTATGACAACCTTGAGAACTTCATCGATGGTTCATATCGTATCATCGACAGCGACGCCAACAAAGATAGAAGGGCGTGGATAAAATCAGAGTTGGAAATCGACGGATTTGAGGTTGAGGAACAATCCTTCTCCACCGATGAGTGCAGTGAATGCATGAATATCGTAGCCACATTGCCGGGAAAGAATACTGATTCATGGATTGTAGTAGGGGCGCACCATGATGCCATCTGTTATTCTCCACCTCCGTTGATCGGTGTTACCTATCCCACCTGTAGGTCTCAAGGAGCCTATGATGATGGAACCGGAGTCGCCAATCTTCTGGAGTTGGCTAGAGTGATGAAGGCGTGGGAGTATGTGCCTGAACACACATGGAAATTCGCCTTTTGGGATTACGAGGAATGGCAGGGTTCATCTTCTAGCGAAGGAGGGGGCAAAGGAAGTCTACATTTCGTTGAGACAGTTCCAGAAGGAGTTGATGTTGCCACCTACATCAATCTCGATATGTTCGGATTGAACTGGCCTCTCACGCCACCGAATCTACCAACATGCAGTGAGGACTTTTTCACTCTCTATCTATTCGCATCTCCAATTGAAGATTGGTCATACTACACCGACCGAGACCTGAATGTGACTGAACATATGCGAACTGATGCTGCAAGGCTGCAGAGTCAACTCAAGGAAATTCTGCACCAACATCTGGATTATCCTGTGGAATGGGTCACCGTAGTCGATGATACCAAAGGGAATTCTGACCATTACAACTTCATCCAAGGCGGATATGCAAGCGTCTGGATACGCGGAATGCATGAATATATTCTAGAAGAAGGGGACACCTGTGAGCAGACCATCAAACACGCTCAAACAGATAATCTGGTCACGCTTCGAACCTATGCAGGGGGACAGGATGAACTGCAACAGGGTTTCCAGACCGCATTGAATGCACTGGCGATGTTCGGCTGGTGGGATATGAATGTCAGTCATGGCCTAGGACCTTCCACCTTCAACGAAAACAGCGGCGCAGTTAGCGGGTGGGGGGCTGGTTGGTTGTGGTTTCTCATCATTCCATTGATTGCAGTCCCTGTAGTCTGGTTAGCCCGCTCGCCTGAACCTGAAATACTGATGGCTGAACAAGAAATGGTTGCTGAATTACTTGATGGGGTAGAGGAATTCGATGCAAGCACTTCAACGGGTTGAATAACCATCCCTTGTTCCGCTGTCCATGGGAGCAATTGAGGAATATGCCGAAGCAGCAGAAACTGACTTTCTCATCTTCACTGGAAATTTCTGCGGCTACTGTGCCGCCTTGAAGAGATACCTTCCCAGCAAGGGAATGACTTTCACCGAGTATAACATGGATGAACATTCAGGATTGCGAGAAGATGTAGTCAATGCTACTCGACATCGCACTGTACCTGTAGTCTTCGATTTGAGGAATGGGACTCCCGAATATATCGGTGGCTTCGATGAGACAAGAGCATTACTGGGTTGAACCTGTTCAAAGTGTCCAACTTTGTTCAAGTCCACCTGCAACTCTGAGATGAACCATTGAATCTGAACCGGATAGATGGACTGTCAGAGTATATTCTCCTGTAAGCGAAGGAATGGTGCCAATGGCATGATTCTCCTCCGAGCCAGCCCCCCAGGCTCGATTGAGTGAAGTCGCCTCAAGATGATCCTTGATGGTCATTGACCCCGATGAGCCTGCTGATTCATCGATGATTACATCCAGATACCAAACCAGATGGTCAAAATCCGTTCCACTGGGGTGCCCCTCATCGAGAAATGAATCGGAGACCTCTCCATCCAGATTCTCGTATACTGCATCTTTCAGGTCGGTTGCTCGCACAAACCAGACCTGTCCATCGTGACCTCTGCCATTGTCTGTCAATTCCATGTCAAACATACTCTCTCCACTTCCCGAGGTCCATTCGAAACTACGAAGGAAGCCTATCTTCCCATCAAAGACGTAGTCGATAGTGCCCCCTCCACCGGTTGTCGCTTCAATCAAAGCACCATCGGAGTTCAGTTCGGCCACCTCAGCGGTCCAATCGAATCCAAACAAAGTGAACTGCCAACTGTTTCCAATTTCCATCGGGAAGTTGAACACCGTCTGTGCAAGTCCATTCTCGTAGACCTTTAGGTCGCTGAATGTAAGGCGTCCAAGGAATGGATTGTGGTTGAGAACGGCATGTCTCTGTGCTTCGGCCCGACTGGAAATAGCCAGCATCCAGTTGTCAGCCGACTCATCCTTCTCGGCGATGACCAGACGAGCGGTGTCTTGGCCATATTGAGGAGTGGTGAAGATGTATTGGAACCAATCTCCAACCTTCCAGCCCGGCTCTTCATCGACCTGTAATTCCTCAGCCGTTGGCTCGCCCCCACCCAGACAACCACTGAGACTGGAACCCAGCAACAGAAACAGCAGCAGCAATGCGCGCATGGCCGGTCCACAGGTGGACCTTTCTTGAGCCTTGCTTCAATCCGTCTTCAGACGATGATTGGAACGATGACCAGACTGACGATTGACATCAACTTGATGAGAATATTGAGTGAAGGCCCGCTGGTATCCTTGAATGGGTCTCCTATGGTATCTCCGATGACTGCTGCAGAGTGCGCTTCGCCACCCTTCTCTTCACCCTCGATCTCTCCTTGCTCGATGGCTTTCTTGGCATTGTCCCAAGCACCACCAGCGTTAGCCATGAACAGAGCCATCAGGACTCCAGTGACCGTTGCTCCAGCGAGCAGGCCACCGAGTGCAACAGGACCAAGCAATAGTCCGATGATGACAGGAGAGAGCACCGCCACCAATCCTGGAGCAATCATCTCACGCAATGCTGCCTTGGTCGAGATATCAACACAAGATGCACTGTCTGGATAGGAGACTCCATCGGCCTCTATCTCCAAGGGCCATGTGGTCGGGTCGTCCAAGTCTCCATCGAAGTCCTTGTCATCACTGAGTTTTGCCTTCATGATAGCGAACTGGCGACGAATCTCGGTCACCATGTCTCCAGCAGCCTTGCCCACACTGGTCATCGTCATCGCTGCGACCACGAATGGTAGGGCACCACCGATGAGAAGGCCGATGACAACCATTGGGTCATCCAGGGCCATTGTGAATGCATCATCTCCTGTCCAACCCTCAACAACTGCTGACTTGTATGCAGCGAATAGAGCAAGAGCGGTCAGTGCAGCACTGCCAATAGCGAATCCCTTGCCGATTGCAGCGGTGGTGTTTCCAATACTGTCTAGACCATCTGTGATTTCTCGCACCTCAGGTCCAAGTTCTGCCATCTCTGATATTCCACCGGCGTTGTCTGCTACTGGACCATATGCATCAACGGTCATGGTGACACCTACTGTTGCCAACATTCCCATTGCAGCCATTGCGATTCCATAGAGGCCTGCATAGGAATTGGCCAGATATATTCCGACTGCAATCAATACCACAGGCAGGAAGACCGACATCATTCCTGTAGAAAGGCCAGCGATTGCATTGGTTGCCGGTCCAGTCTTGGACATCTCACCTATGTGTGGAACTGCCTTTGGCTTGATTCCAAAGACCTTCTCGATACCGGTATAGTATTCGGTCACAAGACCGATGAAGATACCAACCAGACTGCCGTAGATGACTGCCCACATGGCTCCCATTTCCTTTCCATCCCCAACAGCGTCAGAATAATCTAATCTCTGCATTGCTAGATAGCCACCAACCCAGAACAAACCTGCTCCGATGAATGTGGTGTTTCGAAGCGCTGCAGCAGCATCGCCACCCTTGAGGAACTTCATGGAGGACACACCGATGATGCTGGCGACATATCCTATCAATCCGAGTATTATGGGAAGCAAGACATACTTGGGTCCCAATTCGGGGTCTACTGCTGCGATGACCATCGCAGCGATGATCGAGCCAACGAATGACTCGAAGATATCTGCGCCCATTCCTGCAACGTCGCCTACATTGTCTCCTACATTGTCTGCGATGACACCAGGATTATGAGGGTCATCCTCTGGAATACCTGCTTCGACCTTACCAACAAGGTCAGCGCCAACGTCTGCCGCCTTGGTGTAGATTCCACCACCAACACGGGCGAACAGGGCTATGCTGCTTGCACCCATACCGAAACCGGCGATATACTGGACATTGTCCACGTCCTGTCCAAACCAGACATACATGACAGCAACACCGAGCAGACCCAGTCCACCAACAGCGAGTCCCATGACTGCACCACCATTGAATGAAGTTTCCAAAGCGGCTGCTTGGCCACCATCCTTGGCAGCCATGGCTGTGCGGCCATTGGCTGAGGTTGCAGCCTGCATACCAGAGAATCCAGCGACGACACTGGCCAATGCACCGATGAGGAAGGCGACAGATGTCTGCCAACCAATACCTGCGGCGAGCGCTACTGCAACGACTCCAACGAAAATTGCAAGATACTTGTATTCAGCCTTCAAGAAGGCCATTGCACCATCCTGTATCTCGCCAGTGATTCGGGCAACCGTCTCATTCTCAATTTTGATCGAGTTCACTTTCTTGAACAACATGAAAGCTATAGCAAGTCCGAAAACCGCTACTCCAATCGCAATATATCCAACTTCAACATTCTCCAACAACAAACTCACCTGTGCTGCCGGCGACCTGAGAGGCTTTGATAAGAGGTTCCATGGAAAAACTACCACCAAGGGGGTATTTCGAACTGATTGCTGGCTTTCAGTACCACATTTTCATGATTCGAGCCATTCTTTGACCAGACCGGGCAATAACTCACCGGCCTTACCCTGATGAAATTCATGAAAAAAGTCAACATTCAATGGTGGGTCAAGATTGACTCCAATACAGTATGAACCAGTATGCCTCGCTATTGGGAGCAGGTTGTTTGCTGGATATACATGCCCACTGGTTCCTACCACAATGAATACGTCACAATCATGGACTGCTGCTTCGCAAGTCCACCTCCCGAATGGCTCCTCATCAAACCATACGATGTGTGGCCTCAATCTCTGATTGCTACAGTTTGAACAAGGGACATAATCATCCTTCAGTTGCTCTGGCTCCATGGCTTCACATACATGACCGCATTCTTCGCAGCGCAATTTGCGAAGCTCACCATGCATCTGAATGAATCGCTTTGAGCCGGCGCGCTCATGGAGGTCATCGACATTCTGGGTAATCAGGGTGAAATCTTCCCCGAATCCTTCTTCCAGTTCAGCAAGAGCATCATGAGCCGGATTGACTTCAACTTCGAGCAACTGACGACGTCGTGCTTGATAGAAACGCCAGACCATCTCAGGATTCGCATTCCATGCCTGTGGTGTGGCAACATCCTCCAATCGATGTTCCTCCCACAAGCCATCCTCAGCACGAAAGGTACGGATTCCTGATTCGGCACTGATGCCTGCACCGGTCAATACCGCTACCTTCATTCCTTTCTTGAGCATGTATATCACTATCCATCGAGGGTACTTCAAACAAGCGACAACTCCGCGAAATTCGCCAATATCCGCTCTCCAGCCAACTTCTCTATCCTTGGGTCATCTTCCTTGAATGGCATATCTTCCACCTGTGATGCATATCGACATATCTCAGCGGTGGACTCTGGGTGAAACTGTACACCCCAGGCTGGCAAGGGCACTCCCTCCTCATCACAGATGCGGAATGCTGCGATACCGACGTGTTCTGCTTCAGCCAACAACTGGAAACGCCCTGGAATCTCAACCACTTGGTCCTGATGAGTGAATACAACTTGTGGAGGCCTTTCACAAGCCTCGAACAACGGGTCTCCCTCGCCCTTGGAGGTCAATAGAAGAGTGGAAATATCATGAAAACCATTCTCTGCTCTTTGTAGGCGTCCACCGAAAGCAGCGGCCAACAATTGATGCCCGAAACAAATTCCTAGAGTTGGAACGCCGTGTTCCACCGCCCTACGGACAAAATCAGCAGCCTCATCCATCCACGACTCATGCATCGTCAAATTAGAACGGGAACCACTGATGATCAGAGCAGCCACACCATCATCGAACCAAGCCTCTACATCACTGGGCATAGGAACTCGATGAAATGGCAATCCACCCCAATCGCCTTCACTCTGCCATCCCTCAAGAGAGGGCAACTGTGGATTCAGAGCGAGAATATCGACTTCGCCAAATGGCCGCATCGCTGCTGCATTTCCCTTCGGTCCGTAGACCTCACGCTCACACAACAGGTCGAGGATTGCAACCTTCGTCGGCATGAATGGACGTCGATGACTCAGAACTTCTTGGTTGTGGTCTGGAGGCGACGGTTGAAATGGGATGTGCGTTGCGCAAGGATGAGCATATGGGAATAAGTACTGAAGAAGTGTTGGCTGAAATAGGTCCTGTCCAGGAGATTCTGGATGCTCACGACGGGATAGTGAATGTCATCGATACCGAAGGTGGAATCATCATGATCTCTCTAGAAGGTGGATGTATCGGTTGTTCATCGACTCCAATGACTGCTATGCAGATCTATTACTCGTTGATGAAACTTGACGATGTAGAGGATGTGGTTTTTGTCAATGGAGAACTACCTGATTTCATGCGCCAGTTCATCGACCAGAAAATGGAGGATGAAACCGAAGAGAGCGAAGGCGATATCGTCTAATGTGGGTTGTTTGAATCATTCCCATCTTTGCCACTTTGAACCACTTCCTTGAGGACGGTGGTAGTAAACATCATTCTCACGTAACCACTCGACCCCCTCCTTGACTCCCTCATTTGCTTGAATAGTTTCAGAAGGATGATATTCAATTTCATCTTCATAATCCTCTTCTTCATCATATGCCTCCTCATCTTCCCAATCATCTACTTCGTCCTCTTTGATACGACGCAATGCAAACGCCAACATCCCAATGACGAACAATAACAGCAAGCCGATTCCACCTGTAGCGATAGCAGTCTGCGAAGCAAAAAGACCACCTTCACTTGGCATCGGTTTCACCTGCATTGTGAGCGATAACGTGTTATTCTCATCCTGTTCTGCAATCTGTTCTTCAGAATCGATATGGACAAGCAACTCAACTTCTCCTTTCCAGTCAGGTGTCCAAGAAAACGAAACAATAGTGGAATCGCCTTCCAACAGTACTACCGTTTGATTGGTGATTACAACATCATGCCATTGCTCATCATGAAAGAAACGAGTTGCTAATGTCACAACGAAAGGTTGCTCACTGTGATTACCAAGATTGATGATATCGATACTCACCGACACAGCTGTTCCCAGAACCGGTGGCTGCGAGGACAATATGATTTCAGTTGCAGTCATATCTGGGCGGACCTCGATCACAGGTAGGCGCAGGGGCCATGTTTCTGTAGAACCGATTCCTCCAATCGGGTTACCGGCAATATCAGCGACCTCGAACCAACAATCAAGAGAGTCTGCATGGATTGGTGGGAATGTCAGATTTACAAGATATCTAGACACTTGTCCAGGTATTGACACGGTGGCCTGTCCATGAACTTCATCTCCAACTGTTTCAAGCCCTTGTCGCAAAATACAAGTGACTGGAATTTCATCAGTAGATAGTCCAGCATCCAACTCTTGTAAGTCAAACTGAAGAACCATATCAGTCGAATTTGCCGCGATGAAGGATGGCTCTGAACCTATCAAAGATGGGCCCTCATCGTCGACCTGCAGACGTAGGGGAGGCGGGGCTGGATTCACTTCTCCTGGACCTCCGCCAACCTGCAAAGTGACCCTGTACAAGCCGCTTCCAAGGACATCCATCATCCCATTGAATCGACCATCCTCATCAGCCTCCACCTGTAGCGGCAGATCAAGAGGCACCTCCAATGAAATCTGGTAAGAATCAGCGGCTGGAGCAAGGTCAACAACAACATAACGAACTCTTCCAGAAATCAATAATCTAGAGCCGAGGGCTACGTAACTATCATTCTCAAGAGTTCTGTTCCCCATATCATCTGCCAATGAAATGGAGAAGTCTGCCAGCCGAATATCCGCATCAAAACTCCATTCCAATCCAGTTGACAGAGTTTGTTCACCAGATGAATCAACAACCTGAATATTGATTGATTGACTGAACGAGACAATCGGTTCGAAATACGGGGTGGTACTGAATGAGATATTCAAGTAAATCAGTTCACCATCACCAAACAAGGTGAGGCCATCCGCCAGCAACTCCGGATAATTGGAATAGAGGTCTCCATCTTGATTCCATGTCAACCTCCTTTCTTGCCCAAGATCAATTGTGACTCTCTCAAGGTCATCAAGTCCATTGATATCGTAAATTGTCAGATTCAACCAAGCCGAATAACTCGGCACGAGTACATCGCCTCCTCCCGGGAGGGAAAGTGTCGCATTCTGCAGAATGCTTGGCGAGGGTACCAAAGAGATGTAGTGAAGGATATCAGAATCCAAACCGGGACCGCTTGCTAGAGAATTTCCAGCCCTGTCCTCGCCCTCAACAAACAATGAGACCAATTGCCCATGCGAATTATCTGAATCATCAAACGTGGCATGGAAGAAATCAGTATCTTGAAAACGAATCAGAGGGCGTGAACCATATTCTTCAATCTCAGGAATTCCGTTTCCATCATCATGTCTTGCCTCCACCCACCATCGTAACATCAATGTCTCCTCAGCCAACCCAATACTCTCGGAACCATCGGTTATCGAGACGTTGAACAACTGCTGTGCCTGTGGGAGTATCCTCTCTCCAAAAGGAGTGTGCAACAACATACCAGGCGTGGTAGCATCAACATTGAATGTAAGTGTTGCAAAACCCGGTACTGTTACATCGAATGGCCCGATGATTGCAGCACTGATGGTGAATCCACCATATTGATTCACTGCAGGTGCATGAGTTTCTATCGAGAAGTCTCCACTCTGGTCCACAGTGCCATTACCACTCACATTCTCTAATTCTATCAATAGGTCTCCTGGCTGAGGATGACTTGATTCATTGAGGAAACGAACCGCACCACTTACTCGCAGCAGATCACCTCCGGCAACCCATTCGTCGGTCAATATCTCAGGCCCTCCTTCACTAGGTGAAGTCTCATCCCATATCACGTAGGAAACAATCTCCACCCTTCGTTCATGGTCTGTTGTCTGGCTGGAAAGACGTTCAGAATGAAGACCGTCTACCGTCATGACCTGTGCTTGCCAAGTCACACCCTGTTCAGGCAACCAGTCCCAATCAACACTTACATTCCATTCCATCTGTCCAGTATCTGCATTCAATGGCTGCCATTGCCCACTGAGATTTGCTATCATGCCGCTTGGGTCGTTCACCCAACTGCTTCCGTTGATCATCGAATGAAGCAAGACCGGCCGATTGGCCACATCCTGTAACTGTGGAGTCAAAGCCACCCAAGATAAATTTCCTAGACCTTGATAACTGGTGGCCTGCAATCCTACTACGAATGATTCACCATTTGGGACCATGGTCTGGGAAGGTAAAGTGATGGTGCCAATTGAAGGGGCACGATCGCCAAGTTGAACATATAATCCAGAAAGTTCCACCACACCAGCACTTCCGCTGCTGACATTGATGTTGATACTGACATTACCTGTAGCATCAGCAGTCAGATTGGATAGATGCTGATTCAATTCACTGACAAGGTCTCCATGCGGAGAAATACTCACGGTTGGAGTCCAATCATATTGGATTGCGATGTTGTTGAGAACCAGAGTTGCGTTGCCACTCACATTCAATGGAATATCGACGAACTCATTGCCCCATGAATCAATGAATGAGGGTGTGGCATTGGCCAACAAGGAATTGAGAGAAGAAGAGAAATCAGGAGTGGTCGAACCATTACTGAGGTTTCCAGAATGATTCCATTCCCATGCCCCATCATTGCCGATGTCAAAACCTGCTGTCACATCATCTGTTCCTTCGAAAGCAATCACTAGTCGTGGGCCATGAGTTGAATTTTCTCGAGCCATTATCTTGAGATAAGAACCATCTGGCTTGCTTGTATTCTCATCTCCAATCAACAGAAAACCCTGATTAGCCGCACTTCCATTGGCCCAACTCTGAACCAGGTTTGTCAAGGCCTGTGAATTGAAATCAAGCCAGGACTGCTCAAGATTGGCTGGACTGTCCGTTACGCTATCCACTGCAGAACCTTTGTCACTACTGGCGGAAGCTCCTGCACTGGTCCACGAATAGTCACTTCCTGTCGTGTTATCGATAGCATTGTTCCAAGTGACACCTGCTACCTGTTGTGGTGGAAGATTCACTTCCATCCCTTCTTCCCAATCCTTGAGTAAGGGATAAATCGCGTAAGTGTGCTGTGCAGTGACTGGCTGACCCGTCGAAGCATGGTTGACTACATCGTCAACCCAGAATGACAGGTTGGCATCCAACACCGTGACCGCTGGTAGTTGAGTAAGATTGAACCAGTATACTCCACGATAAATATGCCAATTCGCCCATTCCGACTTTCCCGCTAAGGTCACAGTTGAATTGCCATAGTTACTATCGCCATGGGTGCTGTTCCCCCATGATGGATTTGGCTTATGAAGATAAGAATCTCGAGCATCAGTACCAGATAGAACAAGTTCACTGAGGGTAGAAAGGTTGACTGTCGCCGAAGTCACATTAGCATTGACTGGAAGACGAATGGAATAGGTCTGGTTGTATCCATTTGAGAGATTCAATCCAACTCTTTCCCAACCATTGGAAAGTTCGTTCACAAAACCGAAGGAGCCGTTTCCTTCACCACCAAATGCCCACTCAAGGTCACCATCATCGCCAACATCAATTCCAATGGTTCGAGGACTGACCCCCGTCGCATTCTGCCAGCCGCGCACATCGAGATTCGCTGAATTAACAACTCCATTGGCTGCAAGGGTGAAATTGGTACTGCTATCATATCCTGAACTGTTGAATGTGACATTCACCGATTGAGGAAAGCCGCTATTGCCAAAATTAGAGGTAGATCCTGCTTCACTGGATTGCAATAAGGTTTCGGGGAATGCAGGAATACTGGCAAGCAGCAGCGCCACCAATAGGATAGCACGCCCCTTCATGTGGCAAGGAGCAAACACTTCAGCAAAGAGAGTTTGGACGCATAGTTTGATTCAACAATGAATACCATGCCTGATTTGCACAACTTGTTTCAAACCGGAAGTTATTCGGTGAACGCATAGTTCGTCTATATGAGAAAGATGCGTTCCTTCAGTGCGCTATCCGGATTCGCGTGGACAATTATGTTGTTGTTCTTGTTTTCAAGCCTCACTCCATTGCAAGAAATGGAAGAACTTGAACATGACTTTGATTCTTCCATGTCAGCAGGAGGGCGGTCATCACCGGATTTGATCGTAGATTACATCTCCGCTTCATGGAGCAGTGCAGATGCAGGAGACAGCAAGAGTGTCAGTGTGCGAATCGAGAATCAAGGAGATGCTTCCAGTGGTTCTTTCAGATGGGGACTCTACCTTTCCACGGATACCAGCATCACCACCAGTGATACCCATCTCGATGATTGGTCTCAATCAAGCATCTCTTCCGGTTCATCGCGTTCAACCTCGAAATCCATCACCATCCCGACGACCATCACAGGGGCACGATACTATGTAGGAATGATAGTGGATATCAACAACCAGGTAAGTGAATCTGACGAAAACAACAACGATGATTATGACAGCGGTAGAGTGACAATCAACGAAGCTCCTGACCTGACGGGAAGGAGTTGTAGCACCCCCTCGACCGGAGTGGTGGGGGATTACCTCGATTCCTCGATATCATTGAGCATAGAAAATGATCCTGGAGGCTCATATATCGCCTCTTCCGGAGCATTCGATTGGGGAATGTTTCTTTCCAGTGATTCAACTATCACCACCTCTGATACCCAAGTTGGAAGCGACCAATACAAATCCAGCATCTCGGGAGGTTCCTACAGTTCAGATACTCTTTCCAGCAGTAACAGAATACCTTCTTCACTCAGTGGAGGAACCTATCACTGGGGTTTCATCGTCGATATCAATTCTGATGTTGATGAACAAGATGAAACGAACAATATCTACTACTGTGGACAGATTACCATTGAAGATGATGACGCTGACCTTGAGGCGGATTCAGTCGGAACCAGTAGCAGTAGTGCTGTGATGGGAGATACGATTACCGTCAGTTACCGAATCAATAACATTGGACATGATTACTCAGGTTCATTCCATTGGGAACTCTATCTCTCAACTGACCAAACCATCACAACGAACGATGTTTTGGTGGATGAATTCAGTGTTTCAAGCATCAGTGCAAACAATTACCGTTCTGGTTATGAATACAATGTCCAAATTCCCACCACCATCACTGCTGGTTACTATTATCTGGGCATGATAGCCGACAATCGAGATGCGGTCGATGAATTGGATGAAACCAACAATGTCGCTTATGATTCTACTAGAATAGATATTGAAGAACAAGCCGATCTTGAAGCGACCACTCTTTCAGGACCCAGCACAGGACAGGCCGGACAACAAGTCAGCATTTCATGGAAGATTGAGAACAATGGAGATGACTCAACTGGTACCTTCTATTGGCGAATGTACCTGTCAGGCGATTCCACAATCACCAGCAGTGATACACAGGTTGGAAGTCAACAGTATGCGTCTAACATCTATGGAGGAAGTTCTCGCAGTGGGACGTTCAATGATTACATCCCAAGCAGTCTGGGAGCGGGGACATATTATTGGGGAATCATCGTCGATACCACCTCCGTGGTCGATGAAGGAGATGAGACCAACAATGTCCTCACTGGAAACAGTATCTCACTCACTGAACCTGATTATGATTTAGAAGCAACCTCAATAACAGTGGATTCCAATTATCGACAAGTGTGTGAAGGAGAAGACATCTACCTGACCCTGAGTGTGACCAACCTCGGCAATGACCATGCTGGTTTCCATCAATACGAAGCGACGGTTGCGACAAGCGGCACTGATACTGCAATCTATTACGGCACCTCATTAGGGACCGCATCAGGGAACAGCGGAGTACCCTCATACACACACTCCAGCATGAGAGCATCCCTTCCAACCAGCCTTACCCCCGGCACATACTATGTTGGAATCATCGTCGACGTGTGGGATAGCGTTGATGAAACTGATGAGACGAACAATGTCGTTGCCACACAGAGTGCTGAATTAACAATTCTAGATTGTGCCCCTGACGTTGAGGCTACCTCAATCTCCGGCCCCAGCAGCGGCGTTCGTGGACAATCTCTGCAAGTGACTGCTCAGGTCAAGAATGACGGACTGGAGGATGCAGTGAATGTTGGTTACGAAATACTGTTCTCACAGGATGCCAGCATCACCAGACAAGATGTGCTCGTGGCCTCAGGCAACATCAATTCAATTCTGATGGGAGCCATGTGGACAGATAGTGTCACCATCTCAGTACCTTCCAATCTTGCAGATGGATGTTGGTACTGGGGACTAATTGTTGACCCTACAGATTCCATCGTCGAAATGGATGAAACGGACAATTCGCTTGCTTCTACTGCGCAATTCTGCCTGCAACAAGCGGACCTCGTCGTGTCTTCAATCTCTAGTTCCGACGAAATCATGAGCGGACAGAGTGTAGAGATTGATATCTCCATCGACAATGCAGGTGGATCCAACGCCAATGGTTTCACCGTTCTGTTAATGCTGTCTGATGATACTCAGTTGAGCAACGACGATATTGAACTGGACTCATTCGTGGTTGGACCTCTGCTCAATGGAAACTCCACAACCATCTCTAGGAGTGTGACGATTCCGGGACAACAGATTGGAACAAGATATTGGTTGGTCATCCTCGATAGTAATGATGATGTCATTGAAGATGATGAAACCAACAACCTTGGCTTTGGCGATGGTTTCACCATCATGGCACCAGCGATGGACCTCTTGGCATCTTGGGTCGAGGCACCTGAATTTGCAGAACCCGGACAAACAGTCAGCATCGCTTGGGAAATTGAGAACCTTGGCCAAGAAGATCTTGGTTTCGAATACGAACTATGGTTATCCATTGATTCGACCCTCAGCGACGAGGACCTGCGCCTATCACAAACGAGGATTGAGAATCTGGCTTCACGAATATCCACATATGGAGAACAAGCAGTACATCTCACTGGAGAAGCAGAAGGAATCTGGTATGTGCTGCTGGTCATAGATTCAGCGAATGAACATCCTGAGGATGATGAAAACAACAATGTCAGATTCTCCAACAACACCATCACCATCAGTGCAGACAACAGCCCCCCCGTAGGCAGCATTCTACCAGGGTGCGATGATCCCTCAACTGATGGAAACTTCCTCATCGATGCCGCTGGCTCTAGATCTTCTGCACAATATCTGACTTCAAATCCCAACATGACTCTCGATGGTTGTCTATCTGGTTTTGATGAAGCAGATTGGTACTCCTTCCTTCTCGACGCAGGAAACAGGACCACCATCGCATTCAGTGCTGAAGGCGCTCATCTGGAGATAGCAATAATGTACGGAGAAGACATACTTGTGGAAGAGTGGTTGAACAATGGCAAGGAATGGACCACTCTAGCGGTGACGAATGAAGATGAAGATGAGGTTCCAATAAGATATCATGTTCGAGTATCTTGGGATCCTTCTCATTCCGGTGGACCCTATCGCCTCTTGTTCGTGACTGCGGATGAAAATACTGAGACTGATGTCACGCCACCTCCAACCCCAGAATTCAGTGTTGACAACATTTGGACCAGTTCCCCAACTATCCTAGTGGAATGGTCGAGTGTTGAAGATGAAGGTTCAGGACTGGACAGATATGAGATCAGGTGGATGGGAGGTCTTTGGTCTTCTGTCGAATCAAATAGTTCACAACTCAATCTAACGATGTTGGCAGATGGACGACATGCACTAGAATTGAGAGCTGTGGACAATGCTGGGAACAATGGCTCGGTCGTTGCAACATGGGTACGTATTGACCGACACGCAGTGGAAATTAATCTGGAATTCTCAGAAACTGTACTCGAACCAAACCCATTCCTCATCGTCAATCTCAGCATCGATGATGGAGAAGGCAGTGGACCGATGATGGTGATGTGGTCAACCGATAACTCAACATGGCAAGAATTCCCTACGAGTGGAATCCTAGAATGGCAAGATTGGAGTCAGAACAACTTGTTCCTGAAAGTCACTGATTGGGCAGGCAACTCAGCCTTCAGCAACATCACCTTTGATGATCCAACAGTAAACACTGAAGGTGAAGATTCACGCAGTTCTACATCTTCTGGAATCAGTGGAGGAACGATGGCGGCGTTAATCATCGCAATCATCATCACAATTGTGGTGGTCGTGTTATTCGCTCTGAAAGCACGTTCTCAAGGAGTCGAAGACGAAGAGGGCGAAGGTTCTCACCATCCAACTCCAATAGCTCCAATCGTGAATCCACCCTCTCACCTTGTACCCATGAGTCCCATCGAGAACCAAGAACAACAATACCCTCCTAGCGCGTTGTCTTCACCGAGCACTATGCAGAACTCAATAGGCCACCACGTACCTGATTACCGACAATTACCTCCAGGAGGGGAATATGACCAATCCAGTGGGCAGACTGAATATGTCCTTCCATCAGGGCAGAGATGGAAACAGAGGGATGATGGTTCATTCCTCCTACAGAATTGAATTCATTCGGATTCAGAGATGTCATTGAGACGGTTCTCTTTCATGAGCTGATGTGGGTTCAATCCTTGAGAAATCTGCGCCCCCTTGAGGTTCAATCTGGCCGCTATTGCAATGAGGATACTCAAAACCGCCAATGGCCTAACCATCGCTTTGGAACCCCACATTCCACCGCCTGCGTTCCACAACAGGATGAGGAAGACCGCAGCACAGATGCTGGAGACCACGACAATCCATTGGACAACTGATTCCAACTTCTCAGAACGTGATGCTGAGGCGATGAACATGAATCCAAGAATCGACAATCCACAGGATAACTGCGACATGGTCTCAAGTGAAGCCGTATCCAGCATTGCTGTCGCCAGACTCGCATGCTTATTGAAGGGCGACGATTCATACCAGCCTACGGGGGGTGTTTGATGAAGTCTGGAAACTGGTCATTACCCCGAAAACGGGCGAATGGACCCCCTTGGTTCTCACGTTCCCAAGTGTCATCCACTCTGCATCAGGTTGGTGTTCTGCTTGAATTGAAAGGTGCCAATCCCTTTCGCGTCCGTTCCTACCAGAATGCATCGAGAATCATCTCCGGTCTGACCGATGACATTGGTGAACTGGTCGCAACAGGACGGTTATTTGAACTGAAAGGTATCGGGAAAGGCATTGGTGGAGCCATATGTCAGGCTATCGAAGATGGAGAATGGGCTGGCGACTGGAAGAAATTACACGATGAAACTCCTCAGGGACTCATCGAGATGCTGGCTATTCCCGGCCTTGGGCCGAAACGAATCAAACTGATGCATGATGAACTTGGAGTCGATTCTGTCGCTGCTCTCAAGGCGGCCTGTGAAGCAGGTGATGTAGCACCGATGAAAGGTCTGGGTGAGAAATCGCAACAACGAATGCTCGATGGTATCGAATTATTGAGTAGATTCCGTGCTAGACGTCGTCTCAATGTCGGTCTAGCATACGGCGAGGCATTCCAGAATCGCGTTTCTGCTCTCGATGGTGTGATCAAGGCCCAACTCGCAGGTTCGGCTCGCAGACGTAGAGAGACCATCGGAGACCTCGATATCGTGGTTGCAGCTAACCCTGATGACCATGAGAAAGTATCAGCAGCGATTCTCGGGCTTTCAGGTATTGCTGATGTGAAAGGAGCGGGTGCATCAAAGATCAGCCTGATTTTGGATACCAGTATCTTCGATGAGGATTTCAAACTTGGAGTCCTCGACAACAACGTCCTCGACGCTATCGGTGGTGCTGATTACGAACAACTCGAATCAAGCGGAACGATTGATGCCCAAGTACGACTTGTACCCAACGAGGTGTTTCCATTCACTCTTGCATACTTCACCGGCTCCAAGGAACATAATGTCCGAATGAGACAGCGCGCCATTGACAAAGGCCTCAAACTGAATGAATTCGGACTCATCCCAACCGAATTGGCAGGTGACCTGAAGGGAATGGAAGCAGCAGTTCATTCCTTGGAAGCGGCTTCGGAAGAAGACATCTATCGTCATTTGGATATGCAGTGGGTTCCCCCTGAATTGCGCGAAGACATGGGAGAGATGGAAGCAGAAGCAATACCTGACCTGATTTCGATTGAGGGAATCAAAGGCAGCCTGCATAACCATACCACCCTCTCAGATGGTGAAGCGAGTCTTGAGGAGATGGCTGCAGCCGCCAGAAGTCTTGGCTGGAAATGGTTGGGGATCGCTGACCATTCACAAACTCTACAGATAGCCCACGGACTGACTCCAGATGACCTGCTTGAACAAGGTGAGACGATTCATAGTTACAATGCCACATGGAAAGAACAGGGGCTTGACTTCCGTCTCTTCCACGGCACTGAATCTGATATCCTTGAAGGCGGGCGGCTTGATTATGACGATGAAACATTGGCGAAACTCGACTATGTTGTCGCAAGTGTTCATGCGATTCCAAAATGGAAGGGTAGGGATGAGGCGACCAATACCGAGGAATTGATCAAAGTGATGGAACACCCCAGCACCACGATGTTAGGACATCCTACCGGTCGCATCCTGCAAGGCAGAGAAGGTTACGAAGTAGACCTGAATGAGGTTCTTGTGGCGATTGCGGAAATGAACGAAGATGGAGGCATGAAGATGGTGGAATTGAATGCTTCACCATACCGACTCGATCTAGATTGGCGATTGTGTAAACGGGCCAAAGAGTTGTCCATACCTGTATCGATAAACCCCGATGCTCACGACCTGCGCGGCTTGACAGATATCCGTTATGGAGTTGATATCGCACGTAAGGGTTGGCTGGGCACTAGCGATGTGTTGAACAGTGATTCAGCCGCTGAGGTTGCAGCACGTTTTGGAATTGATTGAGTCGGGCTGCGAGTACTCAATCTTCATTTCATTCATCCCGCCCGCTACGGATATGCGCACCTTGCGGGCACTGTTGTTCGGCGCTCTTTCCTTCTTCCCCGGAGCCCTCATTGGCCTCTTCGCCTGGTGGCTACTGGGTGCTTCCAAGGAGAATATGGATGTTGCAGTTTGGCTGCCATGCAACCTGATTCCCATTGCTGTCATCATACTCGGCTTCTGGTATGGTTGGAAGACCGGGGCTGAATATGCGATAAATGCCGAAATCAATGAATGATGGTGAGAAGATGCGCCGAGATGAAAAGGCATCACGAATCTCTCTCATCCTCGATGAGTTGTTTCCTGAAACACCGATACCGCTTGACCATGGAGACCCTTACACATTGCTCGTTGCTGTACTGTTGTCAGCACAATCCACCGACAAGAAAGTGAATCAGATAACACCCACTCTATTCTCTCGTGCCAGTACTCCTGAAGAAATGTGTGAACTCGAAGTGGAGGAGATTCAGGAAATCATACGCGAGATAGGTCTAGCGCCAACCAAAGCCAGAAACATCCTCATGATGGCTCAACAACTCATCAGCAGACATGATGCTAAAGTTCCTGTAGACCTTGAAGCACTAGAGAGAATGGCAGGCGTTGGACACAAGACCGCTTCTGTAGTTATGGTGCAGGCTTTCGGAGTCCCTGCATTTCCAGTCGATACCCACATCCATCGACTGGCCTCGCGTTGGGGCCTGTCCAAAGCAAAGAATGTTCAACAGACTGAAAAAGACCTGAAAGCCATCTTTCCTGAAGAGGAATGGCACAAGAGACATCTGCAATTCATCTTCTTTGGACGTGAGTATTGTCCAGCAAGGCATCATGACCTCAGTGAATGTCCAATCTGCTCGTGGGCAGCATCGAAGAAGAGAATCGCTGAAGAGAACTCTGGTTAAGTCTCAAGTGAGAACATCGTCATCGAGGCATCCATCAATACCGCAGTGATCAGGCTGGTGATTCCGGCTATCCAAATCATCTGAATCATCTGACCTATGGATGATGTCACTCCGCCACCTCGCAATCGGGTGGCGATGGCTCCTAAGGTTGCCACCTTGATAAGAATCAGAATCGATACCGTGACCTTGAAGGCGTTGATATTCTCACCTATCACCGCATTGTTCTCCAGCGCAGGTAGTCCAAATCCGGCACTACCTTCAGCAATCGAACCAACATCAACCCCACTTAAGCCCGAAGCAACTCCTGAGATGGTACCTCCGAGTTGCAGAACGATTGCGATGGTGACGTTAAGGCTGGCCACTGTTGCCACCAACAACCCGATTGCAGTCCCCCACATTGTCCCTGCAGAAAGTGCCCTACGCCTGCGCAAAGATAGGTGACTGGTGGTTGATTTGCTCACTAGATCGGCGGTATCAGCAGGCAATCCACTCGATTGAGAACCCTCGATATATATCCTGTTGAATCTGGTTATCATATCCGAATTCGTCTCAGACGAAAAGAAATCCCACGCACGCTCTGAATCTATCCTTGTCGAGAGCCTCTTCTCCAATCTCTCAATGGGAGCATCCAATCTGCCGAAATCAATTCCTCTCAGGGCTCTGATTGTGGCTGAAGGTTCTGCTGATCTTGCTTGTGCAGTACCCCCAAGTGCTCTGATGAATCCAGGATATGACTCATCACGGCGTACCACCATTTTCTCTTCCCTCCTCTCAAGGATTGCAGGAACCATCAACGGAGTGAATGGAACTGCAATCAATATCAAACCATATTTATCCCATTCAGAAATAAGATATTCGAAGTACATGGCCACAACGATAATTGTAAAAATCAGTAGAATTGCACTAATGCTACCCGCAACCAACCAACTTTGTGTGAATAATCTCCTATAAGGGGTAGGTAATTCATCGCGAGCGAACATCATGTCATCAGGAATTGCAGCTCGGAAACCCATGAATGAGCCAATCTGTAGAATAACGAACAACAAAGATGCCAACAACAACCAACGCATTCGAGTTAGTATGGTGAGGAGGTCCTGCCCAGGAGTTCCAGTCTCAAACAAGACAAGATGGATTCCAGCAATAACCAGCCCAAACAATCCTGCTGATACAAGAGCGACATATATCTCCTTGAGTGAATCGACCTTCTCCAATCTCGTGTCATAGATAGTGCTGTACTGCTCGGCTATCGTCTCTTGTTCTGCACGCATGAACTCATCGATTCTCTGCCCTGCTTCAATACTGAAAGACATCCTATCAAGAAAATCAGACCACAAAGGACTCGGACTCTGCTGGCCAACTATTCTCGCTGCCTCTGGGAGACTGGTATGCCACTTGTCAACAAGCACCTCTATCCTCCTGACTTCATCA
>Ga0187827_10003232_pt1 | contig 21250 bp, 20 predicted proteins | sample ETNtaG_39_FD_167969 | JGI IMG/M metagenome (GOLD analysis project Ga0187827, IMG submission 167969) | Marine microbial and viral communities from oxygen minimum zone, Eastern Pacific Ocean - ETNP2014_SV_150_PacBio MetaG (Illumina Assembly) | ecosystem: Environmental > Aquatic > Marine > Hypoxic... | reverse complement strand
CGCGGCAAAGCTGCAGCTATCCGAGATGGGCCGGCGTTGGGTAGCGCCGTTCCTGGTCCTCGTGCCAGGCGCCGCGCTCGTAATCGCCCTCGGCGCCGTGCCGCTGGCGCTCTTGGTGGGTTTCGACTGGACACTCGCGTTCGTTGGCGGCGCGATCCTAGCGTCGACCAATCTCGGCGTGGTACGAACGAAAATCCCTCGCTGGGACAATGGACGAGGAGCGCGAAGGGACGGTCGCCGACCTGCTCGGAAGAAGCGACAGCGATGCGATATTCGTCAGTGTTTCCGAGCTCAACGTCAAATTGGCGTCGTCCAATCCGCCGATAGTGCTCGATGTGCGCTCGCGAGCCAATTACGAAGCCGACGGCCAGCAGATCCCGGGCAGCTTCCGCGTGTTGCCCGATCAAGTGACCGACTGGGCTGTGGATCAATCCCTCGACCGCGAGGTGGTCGCGTACTGCGATTGACCTGACGAGGCGACTAGCGCCCGTGTGGCGCAGCGGCTGACATCACTGGGTTTCGAGGCATCGGCGTTGCTGGGCGGTTTCGACGAGTGGCGCCGACACTTTCCCGTCGAGCCTGTGATGTCTCTGGCGTGACATCATGGTCGGATCGTTCAGTCACACGGGTGGGTCCGGGCTCGACATCTGAACTATTGCGCCGCCGAAATCGATTGCGAATCGAGCGCAATTCGATGTAGATTCGATGCAGCGAAAGATTGCGTGCGATGGAACGAACGCCCGCGTTCAATTCAACTATTCCAGGGAGGAACCAACGATGACAATAGGTGTTTCGACGCCGCTTCCGGCGTACAAAGTCACCGCGGCGTTCATGGCCAGCAAAGCTGAAGAGTTGGGCTTCGAATCGATCTGGTACGCGGAGCACCCGGTGATTCCCGTCAACACGACAACCCCGTTCCCCGGATCGCCGGACGGTGTGATCCCCAATAACTACAACCACTTCGCCGACCCGTTCATCGCGCTGGCTCAGGCGTCCGGTGCGACCAGCAAGATCACGCTGGGCACCGGAATCTCGCTGATCCCGGAGCGCAATCCGTTGGTGCTGGCCAAGGCGATAGCGACCCTCGACCTGTTCAGCGGCGGGCGCTTCATCCTGGGCGTCGGCGCGGGATGGCTGCGTGAAGAGACCGAGATGCTCGGCGGAGACTTCGACCATCGCTGGACTCAGACCCGAGAGTCGATCCTCGCGATGAAGGAGATGTGGACGAAGGACGAGGCCGAGTTCCACGGCAAGTACTACGACTTCCCGCTCGTCCGGGTCTATCCTAAGCCCGCACAGAAGCCTCATCCTCCGGTGTTTCTGGGCGGGATGGCGAGGAACGTTTTCAAGCGCGTGATCGCATGGGGAGACGGTTGGATGCCAAATCGAGTTACGCCAGCGCAGATCGAAGGCGGCCGCATCGCCCTGGACGAACTGGCACGAGACGCGGGGCGCGACCCGGCTTCGATCTCGATAACGGTGCATGGTCAATCGCCGACACGACCGCTGGTGCAATCGTTCCTCGACGCGGGCGCCGACCGAGTAATCGTCAAACCCGAGCTCTGCGAAGACGAAGCCTCGATGTCTCGAGAGCTGGAGCGCATGGCGGACGCGGTGCTGCGTTAGGCTGCGCTAGCGCCAGGGTGTCAACACGATGAGGTTGGCGCGAAAAGTTCAACCAACCTCGTCGCGTTCGTCTTCTAAATGTCCCATTTCGGGCATCTCGCGCCTGTTACTGGCGCCGCATCGGAGCGGATCGTTACTCGTCGGGGTGGATCGACGAGTCCCGACAAAGCCGGGACCCCAACGTGTCGGGGCTTTCAAGTAACGGCGTCAAAACTTGTTTTCCTGCGGGGCCTCAGAATGGCCACACTTCAATCGCCGTTTCTACCTCATGTGTTGTCCGTCCCGTTGAGATGACGTTGCTCGGGGCGAACGGATGGGGGCGAGGTCCCGCGCCAAAAACCGTTCGTGGTGAGCTTGTCGAACCACCTTGACAGGGCGAGTTTCGCATGTGGGTCCAGTGCCCCGTGATCAGCGCTGGCTTCCAAGTGACGGTGTCGAAACGGGTTCGCCGGCGGGGCCCCAGATTCTTCGACTGCGGTCTCAGAATGACATTTTGTTGGAGCGGCGTTGCCCCCGCACGCGCTGCCTAGAGCTCAGGCAGAAAGGTGCTCACCGTAAGCGGTCGAACTGCTTCAGTCAAACGATCCACGGAAGAGCCGCGGCGAACTCCACAGGCGCCCGGTGGCTCTACCCGACGATTTCGCTGATCTGAATCATCGGCTCTATGTTCGTAAAGTTTGGCACGTCGCCCATGATCTCTTCAGCGTGGGGGCCGAAAGCGCCCTGGAAATCTGCCAACGAGTTGAAAAGAAGGTGACCTGCGGCGATATATGGCGCTGGCTCGCCTGGGGCGGCGCTCCCGAGGCCGCTGTTGAGCTCGGCGCTCACGATCGCCGAGCCAACCCTATCCGTCACAAGCTTGATGTGTTCGTTTGAGTAGTACTGCATGTTGAATTTGGCATCAGGGCTATTTGGGTACAGAACTGAAACACGGATCACGGAGGGCTTCCTGCACACGTATTTGAGCTAGCCTCCGAATCGGCCAGCTTCACTTCGAATAATCCTAGGCATTTTCGCCGTCGAACACAACCATTGACGGCTTCCCGGGGGATCGATACTATCGATTTCAACGGAATCTAGTCGTTCGCCGCATCCGCGGTCGAGAACAGGCCATCGACGAAGTTCTCAGCGTCGAAGACGGCAATGTCCTCGGGCTGTTCGCCGGTGCCGATGAACAGGACCGGCAGGTCGAGGTCGTCGGCGATGGCGAGGACGACGCCGCCTTTGGCAGTGCCATCGAGTTTCGAGAGGAACACGCCGTCGCAATCGATGGCTTCGGTGAAGGCGCGCGCCTGGATGAGGCCGTTCTGGCCGGTGGTTGCGTCCATCGTCAGGACAACTTTCAGCGACCGCGCTACGCCCTGGCGGGCGATGACGTTGCGGATTTTCTTGAGTTCGTCCATCAGGTTGGACCGCGTGTGCAGCCTGCCAGCGGTATCGATGATGACCACGTCCGCGTTCCGAGACACGGCGGCCTGGACGCTGTCGAACGCCACCGCGCCGGGATCCGCGCCCTGCCTGTGCGCAACGACGTCGATCTCCAGCCGTTCGCCCCAGGTTTGGAGCTGCTCGACGGCCGCAGCCCGGAACGTATCGCCGGCGCCCAGCAAAACGCTTTTACCCTCGTTTTTGTACAGGTTCGCAAGCTTGGCGATGCTGGTGGTTTTGCCCGCGCCGTTGACGCCCGCCATCAATAGGACCAGCGGCGGCTCGTCGGTCTCCATGGCCCGAGCGCCGTCCTTAGGACTGAGCAGATCGGCCATCTCCGCCTTGAGCTCTTGCAAGGCTTCATCGGGTCGCGAGATCGCCTGGCTGCGGATGCGATCTCGCAACCCGTCCAGCAGTTTCATCGAGGTGGTGACGCCGACGTCGGCGGAGATCAGCAACTCTTCGAGCTCGTCCCACATTTCGCCGTCGATCTGACTGCGCTGGAACACGCGCGTCACACGCCGGAACCACGTCCGTCGAGTGCGTTCGACTGCCTGTTCCGTCTTGTTTTTGTCTTCTCGGTCGCCTCGTCTGAAGAATCTGAGCAAAGTGCTGCCTGCCATGGAATGATTGGAGGGAGCGTCTCCGAAGGGACGCACTTCATTCAAGAATAGCAGTCTGGGTGAACGGAAAGGTAGCTGAGTTGCGAGTACATTGCGAGACGGCACCCCACTCGACAACGTTGCTCGCAACGCTATTTCTCCGACGGTTTGACGACATTCGGGTATGGCTCGAATCTCCGATTATCGCGGACCCGGCGTCCTCTTGCAGATCGCTCCGGGTCAGGCTCCCGGCGGACTGTACGTGACGGCGATGCCGCTGGCCGCGTCCACTTCTTCGGGCGTGATCAGGACCGTCGTCCTGACGTTAGCGATGCCTGCGGCTGCGACGGTCAGGGCTATGGCGGTCATGGATGCGTTGTCAGGCATGTCAACAATGATGCAGATGTCATCTCCACCGAAAGCAAAATAGGCGGCCTCGATAGCACCGCCCAATTGACCGACCATGTCTCCCACGACCTGTATTCTCTTGCTGCCGCCATCAGCAAGCAGACCTTTTGCTCCTTCTGCTGCATACGACGCTTGAACTAGAAACTTCGGCATGTCGCTCTTCCTCCATTCAATATCGACTACAATTCCGCTGTACGACTGATTGTTCGGGACGCCACCTCAACTTTTTAAGGGTATTCCACATCGGCAACCGGAGTCAACAATTCGTCGGCCAACCGAATGCGACCGTATTAATTCCATGATCATTACGCCTCCGCCAACCAGTCTTCCGGTGATATAATCGTGGTCACTCTTCTGGCTGATGACGGCAGAACTCGCAAGCATCCGCCAGTCCAATGCAAGCGGAGGGAGATAATACATGGTAAGCGCCGTCAAACTTGGAAGCGGACAATTCTCGTACGAGGTCATCGTAGACTGGGAGAAGCTTCCCGACGGATATCGCTGGAAAGAAGTTGCGGGCGTCATCACCGACAAGAAGAACAACGTCTACGTCTTCAACCGCGGCGACCACCCGATGATGGTTTTCGACAGCGACGGGAACTTCATCAAATCGTGGGGCGAGGGCGTGTTCACCCGGGCTCACGGTGTAACGCTCGGACCGGACGACACGCTGTACTGCACCGATGACGGCGACCACACCGTCCGGCAGTGCACCCTCGACGGCGAGGTGCTGATGACGATCGGCGTCCCTGGGCAGCCCGCGGGGATGTTCAGCGGCGATCCCTTCAATCGATGCACCCACGTCGCGCTGGACCCGGACAACGGCGACCTGTTCGTCTCGGACGGCTACGGCAACTCGCGCGTTCACAAGTACTCGCCGGACGGCAAGCTGATCAAGTCCTGGGGCGAGCCGGGCACTGACGCGGGCCAGTTCAACATCGCCCACAACATCGCGACCGACCGTGACGGCTACGTATACGTCGCCGACCGAGAGAACCACCGCATTCAGGTTTTCGATCGCAACGGCAACTTCGAGACGATGTGGGCGAACGTTCACCGGCCCTGCGGCATCTACATCTCCGACGACCAGCGAGTCTACGTCGGCGAGCTCGGTTGGGGCATGGCGGTCAACCGTGAACTCCCGAACATCGGCCCGCGTGTCAGCGTCCTGAACACGTCGGGTAAGGTGTTGGCACGCCTGGGCAACGGATACGGTCTCGAGCCCGGCCAGTTCATCGCGCCCCACGGGATTTGCCTGGCGCCTGACCAGAGCATCTACGTGGGCGAGGTTGCGCACACGAACATGAGCCACACCACGACGCCGCCAGACAATGTTCGCAGCTTCCAGAAGCTGGAAAAAGTCGACTGACCGTCGATTCTAGCCGACTTGCGACTAGCGGACATGCGGCGTCTGCCAGGCAATCGGCCAATTACTCGAAAAATGGGGGCTCGAAGTATAGACTGAAGTCGTAACCGGATGAAGCGAGGACAGCGCAGGAGGCGAGGATGGCGACGACTACGGCGACGCACGCGACGGCAACGGCGATGACGGAAACAGCTAGCGATTTTGTCGCCTGCCTGAACGCGGATCAACTAGCGAAGACGGTCTACCAATTCGAAGACGGCGAGCGCGTCTTCTGGTACTACCCGCCGATGAATCGTCACGGCATCCCGTTGCGCGATCTGGACGGCGCGCAACGCACGAAAGCGTTCGCGCTGCTCGAAAGCGGCCTGACGGAGAAGTCCTTTCAGCAGGCGAAAGGGATCATCGATCTCGAAACGGTTCTGGGTCCTCTTGAGAAGGAACAAGGCGTCGTTTCCTTCGTACGAGACCCTGACCTGTACTACTTCACCGTCTTCGGCGACCCGAACGGTGACGGGATCTGGGGATGGCGCGCCGAAGGGCACCACATCTCGATCCACTTCAGTGTGCATGGCGACCGCGTCCTGTCGACGACGCCGTTCTTCTTCGGGACCAACCCGGCCGAGGTCCGCTCCGGGCCTAAGAAGGGTACGCGGGTGCTGTCGGGCCGAGAGGACATCGCGCTTGAGCTGATGAACAGCCTCGATCAGCGTCAGTCCTCGATCGCGACGCTCTACAAAGAAGCGCCGGCGGACATCCTCACGTTCAACAGCACCCGAGTCTCGCTGCCCGCCGAGGAAGGCTTACCCGCATCGAGGATGAACCCGGCGCAGAAAGCCATGCTCCGATCGCTGGTCGGCGTCTACGTCGATCAAGTGCCGAGCGAGCTGGCGCGCGAGAAATGGGAGCGACTTGAGTCCGAAGGGTTCGACGGCTTGCACTGGGCGTGGGGCGGTCCCGCCGAGGCAGGCAAGGCGCACTACTACCGAATCCACGGCGGGAACTTCATGGTCGAGTTCGACAACCGCCAGAACGGTGCCAACCACATCCATTCGGTTTGGCGCGACATCGAGAACGACTTCGCGAGCGATGTGCTGCGCGAGCACCTGGTGCTGTACCACGTGATTTAAAGCGACATGGTTTCGAGAACGACAAAACAAAACGGGACGCCCGGAGCGTCCCCTTTGTTTTGTGATTCGCCCCGAACTGCGGACATCGTATGGTTCGCCTTGTCGCCTTGGACCTCACGCCGGGTGAGAACAACGTGACTCGATCGCGAAAGGCGGCGGCGTGACTGATTCCCGTCGCGATTGTTGTGCGTAGAAGCGCCGTTGAGAGACTCACTTTGTCCCACCCACCCGCCCAAGTAGGTAGTTTGGGGGACACCCCCAAGCCCCCGGTCAAGAGGGCTTCGCCCCCTTAACAATTCCCCTGGACCGCCAGGCAGAGCCGGAAAGCGTGCGGCGATCAATGTTGCGGGCGGCGTTCCGTTCTACCGCGAGTTGAGCCCAGCTCAGTCCGAAAGCTCGAAAGTCTTCTTCCAGATGCCTGGTGAATCGGAGAGGTGGATCATCGCATCGCGCATGCCGACGTTGCGAGGGTCGATATTCTGCTGGGTCCGCCACTCGGGAGTGCTCGATGCGCCTTCGTGCTCGAATTCGTACACGGTCAGGTACTGCGGCTGGCCCTCGACCGCGACGTAACGGCGGCCTCGAATTACGCCCGGAACCTTCTCGTAGTTGGGCACGTACACGTTGTCGTACCAGTCGTTCCACTCGTCTTCACGCTCGGATGGGATGTCCATGCGGCCGATCTGCAGCGCGGGGGCCATGCCGTCCTGCACCGCTTCGTCGCTTAGGTTCTCCGGATGGATCATGCGATAGACGTTGCGGATGTACACGGTCCCGATGACGTCGGGCGACATGCGGCGAGACCAGTCGGACGGCTCGTCCTTGAGTTTCCGGTATGCCTCAGAATCGAGCACTTCCGAGCTTTCGAGCTCGTACATCGCCAGGTGCTTCGGGCCGGTCGTGACGACCTCGTATCGCGCCGCGTTCAAAATGCCGGGCACGGACAAGCGCTCTGCCACGTGCTCTTCGTTGTACCAGCGGTTGTACTCTTCTTCCAGTTCGGCCGGGACCTCGGTCCAGACCATCAAAAGCCCAGTTCCCTTCTTTGCAGCCATTGCTCGCTCCTCCGCGTTTGGATGAGCGCTATTGTGCTGGATGGGCGGCCATTGCACAAGTCGTTGTGTCGGTCCCCCGAACTCGGCGAAGGCGTGCTTTTAGTCGTCCGACGCTACCACGACCGCGCTGTCTTTGAACGCTGGCATCACGTCCTCGGAGAACCACTGGAGTTGCTCGACGATCACGGCTTCCGGCGTGCCTATCGGGTGGCTCACCATGATCCGGTCGAGCCCCGGATACCAGCCCTCGACCGCTTTGAGTTTCTCGATGATCTGCTCTGGAGGTCCGGCGAGGAACCCGCCGGATTCGACGGCCGCTTCGATGCGGGGCAGGTCGGCGTGCGGCGCCTGAGCCGGATCGGACATGATCTCGATCTGCTCGTCGCTCAACGATCGAATCAGCCTAAGCGGACCGAACATTTTCAAGTTCTCTTCGTAGTACTTCCCTGCAGCGGCCATCGCTTCCTGTTGAGAGTCGGCGATGTAGAACTGGAATCCAAAGCTCAGCGCCTCGCCGATCTCGGTCGCGCGGCCCGCTCGGTTCCTGGCATCCGTGAACGCTTCGACGACTCGCCGAGTGGCCCCACCCTCTGCGACGCCTCCGCCGATTACGCCGTGGATGTCGTGCTTGGCCATGAAATCGAGCCCTCGGGGCGTCGCGCTCTGAACGGGCTGCCAGCACTCGACCGGTCGATTGATCGGGCGAGGCACGACGGTTAGCTCTTTCAGACCGTAGCCGCGATACGGAACCTCTGCGGGAATCGTGTAGTGCTGCCCTTTGTGCGAGAAGGACTCCTCGTGGAACGCCTTGAAGATGACGTCGACCTGCTCTTCGAAGAGATCGCGGTTGCCGGTCTGGTCGAGCAACGGTGAGCCGAACGTCTCGACCTCACGTGTGTGGTAGCCGCGTCCCACGCCGAACACGACGCGCCCGCCGGTCAGGACGTCGGCCATCGCGAAGTCTTCGGCCAGCCGCAGCGGGTGCCACATCGGCGTAATGTTGAAGCCGCATCCGTACTTGAGACGATCTGTCACGTGAGCCAGATGCAGCGCGAGCATCATGATGTTCGGGATGCACTCGTATCCTTCGTGCTGAAAGTGGTGCTCGGCCATCCAGAAGGTGTCGTATCCCGCTCGGTCCATGAGCTGAGCGATCGACCGAGCCTTGTCGTAGGCGGTCACGAGGTGTTCATTGTCGAATCCGCGGTCGTTCACCGCGGTTCCGGCATATCCAACGTTATCCATGTCTACGTGCCCTGCGAACAGGCTGTCGAACTTGTTGATCATCGCGTACCCTTTCAGCCTTACTTTAATAACTGCTTTTTGGCCTAAACACCATTGTATGCGCGTTATCAGTGGTGTCAACTGCCAGGGCGTGACGGTCCGGACAGGGTACGACTCAAGCCGGCCGGCCGCCCGACAATGCGTAAGCCGGTGCTTTCGGCGCAGGGCCCGATTCGTCGCCGACCAAGACTGCATTTCGGTTTTTGACGAACTTTGCGTCGTTTATCTATATGCTCCATAATCCGAGGCAACATCACAGGAGGTGACAGGAATGCCAGACTTCTTAGTGAATGCACCGTTGGATACCGTATTCAAAGCCGCTAGCGATTTGGCCCGACACGCCGAATGGGCTCAGCACGATATCAAGATCGAGGAAACGGACGACTCGCGACTCGCCGTGGGCAAGACCTACCCGTCCGCGCATTCGAAGGCGAAAGCGGCCGACCGACTGGAAGTGTCCACATTGGTCGAGAACGACCGATTCGGCTTCGCGGTCACCATGGCCAACGACATGTCGTTCGTCCACACGATGAAGTTCGTCGATCAGGGCGGCGGCACGCTCGTCACGCGTGATGTCAAGCGCACCAACGCCCCGGGATTCAACAAGAGCTATTGCCGTTGGTGGCCCTCGCCGGTCCAATGGCCTTGAAGAAGAACCTGGGCGCGATGAAGAAGGTGCTCGAGGCGGAGACAGATTAGCGGGAACGTCGATTCGTCACGCCTAAGTGAGGCGCCCGGGCTTGGCGGCGGAACGCGACGGGAATACTAGCGACGAAGTTGGTGTGTCTCGCTATCGTTCGGTTCTATGGATGCCTGAGATTCGATCAAAGTCCCTGTCGTAACTGACGATCTCGGTCAAGCCTTGGCGCTCCACGTGTGCCACGGCCATGGCGTCTTCGAAGTCGAGCTCCGGATCCGACCCGTAGATGTCGAGCGCCCGGTAAAACATGCGTTTGTGTTCGAGTTTCAATCCGCGCATACTCAAAATGGGCGTTAGTCGAGCCCGTATATCTTCGTGATCCAATCGGTAGCCAGCGCGAGGTGACGACAACACATGCGTGACCTCAGCGATGATGGTCTCGCTGGTCGTGAGTTCTTCTTGTCCGCGCTCCGTCCGCCGAAAAAGCTCAAAACACGCCCGAGCCTTGGCTTCGTCGTCTCTCGTCAAATACCTTAGAAAGACATTCGTTTCCAAGAATTTCATTCGCTGCGCAACTCGCGGACGGTCTGCTCAGCCCTGCCTGCCTTGACTTCACTAATGATTCTGTCGAAGTCTTCCGGCTTGTTCAAGGGTTTAACCGATCCGAAGACCGTCTCAAGCGTGAAAAAAGACGGTTTCAATCGCACCTCGTCGCCGTCGATCGTAAATGTGACCTTATCTCCCGGGTTAACGCCCAGCGCCCTTCGGACTTCTGCGGGAATCGTCACCTGTCCGCGTTGCGATATGGTTGTTGTGAACTTTCTCATGGTGGGTATCCTCGACGAACTACGGTTACGAGAATAACTGTAACGGATCATTGATGCACGTCCCGGCTCTTGCGTACTTCCCGGAACCTCAGAATCGGCTAATCAAGAGTACTGAATGTCTCGTCATCGTACGCATGACTCCATCCGACCCCGCAAGCTATAATGCCTCCAGCAGCAGGCCGTCGTTGAGCAGTGTGCCGGCTTTCGGGCAACGAGCTACCTTTCTGGATGATGAGCAGTCTTTCCATGCCCGCCCATTTCGGACCTTCTGATAGCTGAGAGCTGAATGCTGAAGACAGCCGACGAAACGCGGCTACGCCTTTGACTGGAGACATGCAAGATGGCGAAAAAGCAACCTAACATTGTTCTGATAATGTCCGACGATTTGGGCTACGAGGTCATCGGGGCGAACGGCGGCACGTCCTACGCTACTCCTCGCCTCGACGGGATGGCGGAGAGCGGCATGCGATTCGAAAACGCTCACGTGATGCCGCTGTGCACCCCAACCAGAGCCTCGCTCATGACGGGCAAGTACAACTTCCGAAACTACATCGGATTCGGGTTGCTCAGGCCGGACGAGGTTACCTTCGGCCACCTGCTCTCGGACGCCGGATACAACACGTGCCTCTCGGGAAAGTGGCAGCTCTACTCGTACAATCCGCCGGATCAACAGCCTGGAATGCGGTCTAAGGGTCAGCGCATCGAAGACGCGGGATTTGACGAGTTCTGCGTATGGCACGCTCACCACACCGAAGAAAAAGGCTCCCGCTACAAGAACCCTATCATCTACGAAAACGGCAAGTTCAGGGACGATACGGACGGAAAATACGGCGAGGACATCTTCTGCGACTACATCATCGACTACATCGAACGGAAGAAGGACGATGACGCCCCGTTCTTCGTGTACTGGCCGATGGCCGCAACCCACAAACCCCACGAACCCACACCGGACAGTCCGGAGTGGGAGGAGTTCGACCCGCCCGCCAACAAGTCACTCGGCGCGAAGACGTGGGCCGAACTCGAAGACGGATCGTGGGAAGACGACCCGCGGTTCTACAAGGATATGGTGGAATATCACGACAAGGTCATCGGCAGGCTGTTCGACTACTTGGACGAGCAGGGACTCAGAGAAGACACGCTCGTGATCTACGTGGGCGACAACGGCAGTCCGACCGACGTCTGCTCAATGATGCACGAACACAACGAGGTTTGCGGCGGCAAAGGCAAGACTAACGACCGAGGGACTCACGTCCCGCTGATCTGCGACATGCCGGGCACAATCCCGACAAACAGCGTGCAGACCGACCTGGTGGAGTCCACCGACTTCCTGCCGACCATTTTCGAGGCGGCAGGGCTGGAATTTCCGGAAGGCTACGTGGTGGACGGACGCTCGTTCTACCCGCAGCTCGCCGGCGGCACAGGCAATCCCAGGGATTGGATGTTCTTCCATTTCGAGCCAATGAACGCTCGAAACGACATCGGGCAGATTCGCTTCGTTCGCGACCGCGAATGGAACCTATACGAAACCGGCGAACTATACGACTTGGTCGATGATCTGGACGAAGAATCTCCCATCTACGAATCGGAAGACACCGCAACCCAATCAGCCGTTCGGGCGAGGCTGCAACCCGTCTTCAGCCAGATGAGGTAGCCGTCCGCCAGCCTCCAATCGAACAAGGATACGTCGTCGGATCAGGCAGGGACTCGGGAGACTGACCTGCCCCCCGAAAACTGGTCCAAGTCGAATGTTAGTCTTGGGCCAAGAAGAAAGGGGGAGGGCGAAATGCCGAGGAAGAAGCACAGCCCGGAGCAGATCATCACCAAGTTACGCGAAGCCGAGGTGGCCATGTCCACCGGCAGCAAGGTGAGCGAGGTCTGTCGTCAGATTGGAGTCACCGAGCAGACCTTCTACCGGTGGCGCAACGAGTACGGCGGCCTAAGGATCGACCAGGTCAAGCGTCTCAAGCAGCTCGAGTTGGAGAACGGCCGCCTCAAGAGAGCTGTTGCCGACCTGACCCTGGACAACCAGATACTGAAGGAGGTGGCGGAGGGAAACTTCTAAGCCCGACCCGCCGTCGCCAGGGTGTTGACCATGCAGTGAAGGTCCTCGAAGTCTCAGAACGTCGGGCCTGCAAGGTGCTCGGTCAATCCCGGTCCACCCAGCGGTATGAACCCGTAGCCTCAGATGACGAACTGCTGCTCACAGAGGCCATTGCAGAGCTCGCGAGAAGATTCGGCAGGTACGGGTATCGGAGGATTACAGCACTGCTCCGGAATCGTGGTTGGAGGGTCAACCATAAGCGGGTGGAGAGGATCTGGCGGCAGGAAGGGCTGAAAGTGCCCGGCAAGCAACCCAAGAGGGCAAGACTGTGGCTCAATGACGGCTCGTGCATCAGGCTCAGACCCGAGAGACCGAACCATGTCTGGGCCTACGATTTCGTCGTGGTCAGGACCCGAGACGGCAGGGCAGTGAGGCTGCTGACTGTCATAGACGAATACACCAGGGAGTGCCTGGCGATTAGGGCTGACCGGCACATCAGGTCTTTCGACGTTATCGAGACCCTGACCGAGTTGATGGTGGCCAGAGGTGTGCCCGACCACATCCGCTCCGACAACGGACCGGAGTTTACGGCCAGGGCTATTCGGGAGTGGCTGGGAAACGTGGGAGCCAAGACACTGTACATCGAGCCCGGCTCACCCTGGGAGAACGGCTTCGTGGAGAGTTTCAACGGAAAGCTCAGAGACGAGCTACTGGACCGGGAGATCTTCTACACATTGCAGGAGGTGCAGGTACTGACGGAGGGGTACAGACAGACCTACAACGGCATCAGGCCACACAGCTCGCTGGGCTACAGGCCACCGGCGCCAGAGACGATCCTGGTTGGTGATCTCGCCCCAGCCCTTGCCGGACTAACATAGCGAGTGGTACAAAGACTGAGGGCAGGTCAGGTATGTTCGCGCCGAATTCGACATTCGAGTCCGATCAGCATGCCACGCGCGTCGTTTCGGTCCTGCTGTTTCGAGCCGGTTATTGCATATAGCTGGCAGCGTTTCCCAATTCAAGACCAGAATCGTTTGACCGGCTGTCTGAAATGATGTACAAAGCGGGTTGTGTCGCAGGTATTCAACGCGTGCGATGAGGGGGACCAAATGCAAGACGGGAGCGCGACCGGCATGGTTCAAACCGTGACCGGTTTGGTTCGTCCGGGTCAGCTTGGCGTTACGCTCACACACGAGCACTTGCTTGTGGACCTGTCGGGCAACTTCGGGCCGCCGGAAGACGCCAGCGCCCGGGAGTTGTTCAACGCGCCGTTGACTCCGGAGACGCTCGGCCGCATCCGATATCATGGCGGGCTCAACGTCGAGAACTATCGGCTGCTCGACATCGATACGGCCATCGACGAGGCGGGCCTGTTTCGACAGTATGGCGGCGGGACGATCGTCGACGCATCGAGCATCGGCATCGCCCGTGACCCGGTCGGACTGGCCAGGATATCGCGAGCCACGGGCGTGAACGTCGTAATGGGCGCGGCCTTTTATGTCGACGCCGCACACCCGGAATACGTCGCGACATCCAGCGTCGACGAGCTCGCCGGAGGGATCATCCGCGACGTAACCGAGGGCGTAGACGGAACCGGCATTCGGTCAGGCATCATCGGCGAGGTCGGTTGCTCGTGGCCGTTGACGCCTGGCGAACGCAAGGTCGTAGCAGCGTCGGCGAAGGCGCAGCGTGCCACCGGCGCCCCGATTCTGATTCATCCGGGCCGAGACGAATCGTCCACGCTGGAAATCCTAAACCTGCTCGCAGAACACGGCGCGGACCTTAGCCGCACCATCGTCGGACACCTCGACCGGACCGTCTTCGAACGGGAGACCCTGAGCAAGATGGGCGAGACCGGTTGTTTCTTCGAGTGGGACCTGTTCGGCAGCGAAGGGTCGCACTACAGGCTGAACCCCGCGATCCACCATCCCAACGACGACACGAAGCTGAACGACATCGCGTGGCTGATCTCGAAAGGCTACGGCGACAGGATCGTGATCGCTCACGACATCTGCACGAAGCATCGGCTGCTGAAGTACGGCGGCCACGGCTACTTCTACATTCTGGCGCAGATCGTGCCAAGGATGCGGGTGAAAGGGTTTACCGAAGAGTCGATCGAGAAGATCATGGTGCACAACCCGGCTGCCGCGTTGACGTTCGCGGCGCCTGAAGTCGGCTGACAAGCCGTCTGTTCAGCCACCGCCCCTCTACATCTCAACACGAAATCGAACAAACAACTCGGGAGGACTACATGGTTAGGCTCGGAGAAGGATCGTTCACGTATGAAGTGTCCGGCGAGAACTGGGGCAAATTGCCCGACGGATGGGTTTACAAAGAGGCGGCTGACGTGGCCGTGGATTCTAAGGACAGGGTCTACGTCTACAACCGAGGCACGAGCCCGATGGTTGTTTACGACACGGACGGCAACGTCCTCACGAGCTGGGGCGCCGACATCTTCAAGAATCCGCACGGCGTCACGGCCGGTCCCGACGACTCGATCTACTGCGTGGACAACGGGGACAGCACGATTCGCAAGATGACTCCCGAGGGCGAAGTGCTGATGACGCTAGGAACGCCCGGCCAGCCGGCGCCCAAGATGAGCGGCCGGCCGTTCAGCGCGCCGACACAGGTCGCCATCGACAATCGCAACGGCGACATCTACGTCGCCGACGGCTACTCCAACGCCCGAGTCCACAAGTACGACGCCGACGGCAAGCACATCTTGTCGTGGGGCGAATCTGGCACATCCGAGGGGCAATTCAACATCGTCCACAACATCGACACTGACAGCGAGGGCTGGGTCTACGTGGCCGACCGCGAGAACCATCGGATTCAGGTCTTCAGCTCCGACGGCGTCTTCGAGGCGCAGTGGGTGAACCTGTCGCGGTCAGCGGCGGTGCACCTGAGCTCGGCGGGGCAGGACAGCGAAGTCGCATACGTGGGCGAGTACTTCGGCGGCATCGGCTCCAACGACACCGGGACCGACATCGGCCCCCGCTTAACGATCCACGACAAGAACGGCAACGTGCTCGCGCGTCTGAGCCACGAAACGTTCGGAGACCAGGCAGGTCGATTCTGGGCGCCTCACGGCATCGCGACCGACTCGCAAGGCGACATCTATGTCGCGGAAGTCTCGTGGGCCGAGTTCGGACGAAACCTGGACCCGCCGCAGGAGCTGCGCTCGATGCAGAAGCTGGTCAGGATCGGATAGCACGCGCGAATCTCCGAGGAGCAAACAACATGGCCACAACCCATTCACCGATCGGACTCGAGACGGAGCACCTGGCGGCGATGCGAGAGGAGTACGACTCCGATTCGCGCAACCGCTTGATGCAGAACGCGATCACGATCCACGACGTCGACGAGGTTGCGCTTGACCGGAACATCGTCACGGCCGCCAACCATACGTATTCGACTGTGCTCGACGATTGGTCGCCCACGAATCAGGGCGCGTCGGGACGTTGCTGGCTGTTCTCGGGGCTGAATCTCTGTCGATTCGACACGATGGACAAGATGAACGTCAAGCAGTTCGAGTTCAGCCAGAGCTACATGATGTTCTGGGACAAGGTCGAACGCGCCAACTTCGTCTTGGAGACAGTTATCGAAACCGCGGACCGACCGGCCGACGATCGCGTAATCCAGTACTTGATGGGCGCGCCGATTGAGGACGCCGGTCAATGGGACATGTTCGTAAACCTGGTCAAGAAGCACGGCGTCGTGCCCAAGTCGGCGATGCCTGAGACTCAGAGCTCGGGCGCGACTCGCAAGATGAACGGCATCCTCTATTACCAGGTGCGGCAAGGCGCGGCGAAGATCCGAGATCTGTACAAACAAGAATCCGGCCTCGACGCGATGCGCCAAGCGAAGCTGGACACACTCAAGGTCGTCTACAAAATCCTGGCCATTCATTTGGGCACGCCGCCCGAGAGCTTCGACTGGCAATGGAAGGACAGGGACGGCGAATTCCGTCGCGACGGCGAGATGACGCCGCACGATTTCGCCTCGAAATACATCGCGACTAACCTCGATGAGCTCGTGTGCCTGGTCCACGATCCTCGCGAAGGGCATCCCATCGGCCGAACGTACACGATCGCGCACCTGGGCAACGTGGTCGGCGGCTCGGACGTGAAGTACCTCAACATCTCGATCGAGACGATGAAAGAGATCACGATGGGGTTGCTTCAGGACGGGCGCCCGGTGTGGATGGGGTGCGACACCGGGAAGCAGTACCACGGCAAGCTGGGACTTTGGGACGCCAATCTGTTCGACTACGACGGGGTCTACGGCACGGACTTCGGGATGGACAAGGCCGCTCGGTTGGAATACGGCCAGACGCAGATGACACACGCGATGCTGTTCACCGGCGTCGATGTCGTGGACGGCAAACCGCGCCGGTGGCGAGTCGAGAACAGCTACGGGGACACGGCAGGCGACAAAGGTTTCTTCCTGATGAACGACTCCTGGTTCGAGCAGCACATGTTCGAGATCGCGGCGCCGAAGAGCCGTCTCACGCCCGAGCTGCAAGCGGCCCTCGACACGGAACCGATCGTGCTCCCGCCGTGGGACCCAATGGGTGCGCTGGCTGGCCGGTAAGGCTGAGCCTGCGAGAAGTGTTGGATTTCGGATGTGGCACGACGTCAGCCGGTTGACAAAGCGCCAGGTATCGCGACGGATGGTGACAGGTTTGTTTATGATGCGCGCCCACGGGACTCGACGTGCGCCTGAACCTACCGAAAAAAACAACGATTGCAGTGCGATGTCGTAGGGAAGGGTTTCAAACCCTCCCGCCTGGCATCGCGCAGCTACCCGTCTCGACCTCGCCGCCAAGCGCCGTATCCGCGCATTCACAACCTGAATATCCTCGACAACACGCGGGAGGGTTTGAAACCCTCCCCTACGGATTCACGTGCGACTGCTGCCGTTTCGAACCAAACGCGGCGCCGTTCATTTCCATACGATTTGCCCATCGCGTCATCGTTGCATAGCGTAAGGCGATTTGAAGGCCGGAAGCGACAGAAAGGAAAGCGCCGTGCTGCCTGAGTTGAGCCTTGAAGGCAAGTCCGCAGTCGTCACCGGCGCTGGGCGCGGGATCGGGCGGGCCATCGCGCTGGTGCTGGCCGAGGCGGGCGCCAACGTGGCGGTCGCTGCTCGGACCACGTCAGAGATCGAGGCGACGGCGACGCGGATCAACTCGCTCGGCAGAAGATCGATCGCGGTCCCGACGGATGTCGCAGACCCTGACGACGCCCAGGCACTGATCGACAGCGCTCTGGGCACGTTCGGGAAGATCGACATCCTCGTGAACAACGCGGGGAAGTTAACGCGGGGTCCTGCTGTGCCGTTGCCCGACGCCGAACTGCTGCATCCCGGCTTGCGCGGCGATCCGACATTTGCGGCAACCGACGATGAGTGGCTGGCCACACTCGACGTCAATTTGAGCGGCGTCTACTATTGCTCTCGCGCCGCGGGCGCTCACATGATCGAACGGCGATACGGCAAAATCATCAACATCACGTCCAACAACGGAATGCAAGCCTTTCCGCTCGTTGCGGCGTACAATGCGAGCAAAGCGGGTGTGAACATGCTGACTAGGGTGTTGGCGCTCGAATGGGCGCCCTACGGCATCTGCGTCAACGCCATCGGTCCTGGCGACTACCATACGACAATGACTGACGCGACCTGGTCGACCGCGGAAGGCCGGAGCAACCATCTCGACGCGATCCCGATGCACCGCGAAGGCGATCTTCGCGAGCTCGGCATCCTGGCCGCGTATCTGGCCAGTCCCGCGTCGGACTACATGACTGGGCAGATCATCTACTTGGACGGTGGCCTCACGGCGAAGTAACGCCGAAACAGGAGCGCACAACATGAACGATTACGAGCCGCTGGACCTGTCGCAATACTACAACGCGGGCATCGAAACTCTTGGCGAGGAAGCGTCGGCAGATATCGGAGAGCAGCAGCTTCGTGGCTTGCCGTTCCTGGTGGGCAGCGACGCCAGTCGATGTTTCGTGTCGTTTGAAGGCGGTAAAGAAACCGTCCGGATTCCAGTCGGGCAACAAGCGCACCGAGTGATCTTCGCCCATCGCCTGATCGCGACGGCTTTCCCGACAACCGGACGGCTCGGCGTACCGGTCGCCGACTACGTGTTCCATCTGACGGGCGGACGCGAGGTGCGTGTTCCGGTCCGGGAGCGATTCGAGATATCCGCGGTGCCGCGCCCGTCCATGTTGGTTTCGCTAAGGCCGGGATTCGGACCCGCCGGGCTCCCGTTCCGAGCGGTCGTCGATCAGAAAAACAGCTTGCTGCCACGCTACGAGGGCCACTGGCAGGACACCGGCCGCCGGCAAACGGAGTCGGACCAGGGGGGACCGCGGTCGTACTACTTGTGGTCCTGGACGAATCCCGAACCCGACACGCTGATCGAGTCGATCGAGATCGTTCCGGCTGGGCCACATTTCGTGATCGCCGGCATCACTCTGGGCCATCTCGACGAGCACCCGTTCGCGAGGCAGGGCCGGCGCGAAGCGCGCATCACCCTGACCGATCCCAAGGATGCAGCAAGACAGTTCGATCTGGACTTGCAGGTGGACCGAGGTGACACGACGTACGTTTTCCCGCTGCCAACAACGGACGACCCGCCGTTTATGGACGGCTACCACAAAGGTTTCGGCGAAGAGGACAACACGAAGTCCAGCCCCGCATACGCGGAGATATCGGCGATCCCCTCGGCGACCGTAACCGTGACGCAGGGTGGCGACGCGCTCGGCTCCGTCAATTGGGGCGAAGTCGAACGCGAAGGCAAAGCCGAAACGCCGAAGCTGAGCGTTGAGTTGTTGGACCGTGGCCGCAATTGGGTCAACGTCACCGTCCTAGACGACGAGACGGGCAAGCCCGTGCCGTCGAGGGTCCACTTCCGATCGCCGGAGGGCGTCCCTTATCAACCGCACGGACACCACAACCAAGTCAACTCGAACCTCGACACCTGGCATATCGATGTCGGCGGCGACGTCCGGCTCGGCCAAATCACGTACGCGTACATCGACGGCACATGCCAGGGGTGGCTGCCGCGAGGCGACGTTGTCGTGGACGTCGCCAGAGGATTCGAGTACGAACCGCTGCGGACAACAGTCACAATCGAGCCCGGGCAACAGGAGCTCACGTTGCGGCTCAAGCGCTGGATCGACATGAACGATCGGCGATGGTTCAGCGGCGACTCCCATGTCCACTTCCTGTCGACTCAGGGAGCGCACACCGAATCCCAAGGCGAGGACCTCAATGTCGTCAACCTGCTCCAGTCTCAATGGGGCAGCCTGTTTACCAACACCGAAGAGTTCACCGGCGCCGCGAGCGTAAACCGAATCGGCGACAACATCGTGTACGTCTCGCAGGAAAACCGACAGCACTTCATGGGCCACATGATCCTGTGGGGGCTCAAGAGTCCGGTCATGCCCTGGTGCAGCGACGGTCCGAGCGAGGGTGAGATCGGCGGACACCTGGAGACGACGCTGGCCCACTGGGCGGACGCGGCCCATGCGCAAGGCGGTTTCGTCATTAGCCCGCACTTCCCCCATCCGAATGGCGAGCCCGAAGCGCTTATCGCCACTGGACGGCTCGACGGCGTCGAGATGCTGCGCCAGGCCGAACACAACCACCTGGCGTACTACCGCTCCTTGAACGGCGGCTACCGGCTCCCGCTGGTGGGCGGCACCGACAAGATGTCCAGCGATGTCCCGGTCGGCTTGTATCGCACGTACGCCCACATACCCGAGGACGAGGAGTTCAACTACGACAACTGGTGCCGAGCGGTCAAAGCCGGTCGCACGTTTCTCAGCGGCGGCCCGATAATTCACCTCTCGGTCGAAGGCCAGGGAATCGGCGACACGGTCGGCATGTCGGGGCCGGGCACGGTCGAGGTAGAAGCCTGGGCCGAGAGCATCTTCCCGATCTACTCGCTAGAGATCGTCCAAGGCGGACAGGTCGTGGCGTCGACTCAGAATCCGGCGGGATCGCGGCGTCTCGAAATCAAGACCACCCTGCCCGTCGACGGCAACACCTGGATGGCGGCCCGGTGCGGCGCGCTCGACTACTTCGACATCATCCGTCACCACGACGTCTGGAACCGCGGTGTGTTCGCGCACACGTCGCCCATATACGTGGCGCGCGGGGGCGACTGGGAGATGTACGACCGCGCCGTGGCGGAATACATGCGGACTATGGTTGAGGGCGACCTTTCGTACATCCGAGAGTCGGCGGGCATTCGTCCGCCGGGCTCGGTGACACACCACCACGGAGAAACGGACCACCAAGCCTACCTCGAACGCCCCTTCCACGAAGCGCTCGCGGCCCTCGACGCCAGAGACAGGCGCGGGGTGTAGGCGAGTGCACGTACTCGCGGAGTTCAGGACTGACGTCGCATCGAGTTCACGTTCTCGACCAGCATGTCTGCTTGGGGGACGAGGCGGCCGACCGTGACTGACGCGGTTGTGGTGTTTGGTGTGGTGGCGGCGGTTCTGACCGTATCGGCCTTGGTGTCCGGGTTGATCAACCGGTCACCGTTGTCGTTCCCGTTGATGTTTCTGGGGCTCGGACTCGCGCTCGGTTAGATCGGTCCGGAGAGCGTGCAACTTGGACCGCACGACCAGATACTGGAAGTGGTGGCCACGCTTACCCTCGCGCTGGTGCTGTTCCTGGACGCGGCAAAGCTGCAGCTATCCGAGATGGGCCGGCGTTGGGTAGCGCCGTTCCTGGTCCTCGTGCCAGGCGCCGCGCTCGTAATCGCCCTCGGCGCCGTGCCGCTGGCGCTCTTGGTGGGTTTCGATTGGACACTCGCGTTCGTTGGCGGC
>Ga0187827_10003230_pt1 | contig 21252 bp, 10 predicted proteins | sample ETNtaG_39_FD_167969 | JGI IMG/M metagenome (GOLD analysis project Ga0187827, IMG submission 167969) | Marine microbial and viral communities from oxygen minimum zone, Eastern Pacific Ocean - ETNP2014_SV_150_PacBio MetaG (Illumina Assembly) | ecosystem: Environmental > Aquatic > Marine > Hypoxic... | reverse complement strand
CGACTTCTGCGCATCGCTGCCGCCGCAATCGTCCTGCTTGCTCTGGCCAGACCGGCTATTTCGAAGGTGAAGACCGAGGAGCGCACTCCCATCGTTCCCATCCTCATCGACGAATCGAAAAGCATGGAGTTCCCGGACAGCCGGGACAATCCGATCGTCCAAAAGGCGATGCACGGCAAACGGCGATACGACACCGCGCAGACCATCGCCCATCAATTGCAGGAGAAGCTCTCGCTGACACACCGCGTCAAGGTCTTCACGTTTTCTGATACGACCGAATTACTGAAGGAAATCCCTCTCCGAACTGGAGATGAAGCGCCCGCCAGCTCACGCAGCGAACTGTTCAAGAACGCGGCCGACCCGACCGGCGATTACACACACATCGGCGATGCGGTGGTCGACACCTTTCGTGATCTGTCGGAAGACAAAGTCTCCGGCATTGTTTTGCTGACCGATGGCCGCCAGACGGGAGGGGTCGGAATTCAGACGGCGCAGGCTCAGTCGAAGCAGTTCAAGGTGCCTGTTCACACAATTGTCTTCGGCACCGAATTTCCCCTTCGCGACCTCCGCATTGACGAGGTCGTGGTCGAGCCGGAAGCCAGCCTTGGCGACGTGCTCACCTTTCACGTGAGGATAACCAACCAGGTAAGCAATCAGCTCCGCGCAAAACTCACGCTCTTTGAAGAAGGGGACGAGGTGGCATCCCGCGAATTGAATCTGAAGCGAGGGCAGGCGTCCGTCGCCATTTCGACGATTCCCGAAACGGAAGGCACGCGGGAGTTCCGGCTGTCGCTCCCACAGTTTCCGGACGAGGTGAATACCGAGAACAACGAAGCGGTCGTCCACGTCAAAATTATCAAGCGGACGCTGAGCGTCCTGCTGATCTCCGGTGAGCCGTCCCGTGAGTATTTTTTCATGGTGCCGGCATTGCTTCGTGATCCGGTGCTCAAGGTCTCCACGTTTCTCCAGTCCGCGGACGTCGATTACACGCAACAGGGCAACGCGACCATCAAGCGTCTTCCGAAGACACTCAAAGATTGGACGAAGTATGACGTTTGTATTCTCTACGATGCCGACCCGAACAAGATCACCACGCAACAGATGGCGGGCATCGAAAATATGGTTCGTAAAGGTGGCGGCCTGTTGGTCATCGCCGGACGCAACCACGGCCTGGCAAAGATGGTGCAGGTGCACGCGGTAAAAGTGCGAGAGCTGCTGCCCGTCGAAATCGACAAGAATCAACTGCCCAATTACTACCAGACTTTTGACAAGCCGTTTAAAGCGGAACGAACCCGGCAGGGAAAGGTTCACCCGATCATGATGGCGGCCAACGATCGGCAGATGAACGAAGCGCTCTGGGAAACCTTCCCGGAGTTTCACTGGAGCCATCCGGTTCAAAGCATCAAAAGCAAGGCCATCGTCTTGCTCAAGAAATCGACGGCAGGGAACGACTCCGGCAACTGCCTGATGGCTCTCCAGCGTTTCGGCGAGGGTGCAGTCTTCTTTTCGGCCGTCAACAGCCTCTGGCGATGGCGCTATCCGTATGAATCCTATGACTACGACCGGTTTTGGAGCCGCTCGATCCGTTACCTCGGCGAGACCAGGCTCAAGGGCACGCAGCAGCAGGTGGCGCTGAGCAGCGACCGCAAGACATACGCTCCCGGTGAAGACGTCGAGCTCCGGCTGCAAGTCCTCGATCCGGCCCTGATGGCGCAGTTGACCGGCCAGCCGATATTCGCCTCCGTCACCAGCCCGAAGAAGGACGTTCACATGGTGCAACTGCGGCCCGACCCTTCAGGCGATCTGTTCTACGAAGGCATCTACCGGGCCCGCTGGCTCGGAAGCATGGTCGCACGCGTTCGCCAGGCCGCGCCGGATGCTGATACGGAAGCCAGGCCGCTCTTTGACGTCAAGCATCCTTTCCAGGTCAAGATGCAATCGCTCGAGAATAAAGACACGAGCGCTGACCTGGAGGCCATGCGCAATCTCGCGGAGGAGACCGGCGGGCTTTACTTTGATTACCGAAACATGGGGACAGTGGATTCGCTCATCGAAGCGATACCGTCCGATCCCCAGATTCTGATTGAACAGATATTGCTCGAAATCTGGGACGGCTGGGCTCTCCTGGCAGTCTTTCTCTGTTTTGTCAGTGCGGAATGGTGCCTGCGCAAATGGTGGGGCCTGCTCTGACACTCACGCGTTTGAAGTCCATGAGAAATCGAACTCTATCCTCACTGATTCTTCTTTTCGGCGCGCTCCTTTCCTCAGAAGTGGCAGTGTTTGCAGAGGAAAAAGCCAAACCCGCGGCCGAAGACTCCGACAAGCTTCTAGCAGAAAAAGAGAGCAAACGCGGCCCGACGTTTCCAGGCGATGACCCCGCGTTTCTGGTGCTCCCTCGTCCCGCGCAGCGGAGCCGTCAGGCCCTTGAATTGTTGACGCCGGAAGTGCGCCAGATGAACGAGCGTGCCCTTGTGTTCCTCGCCAGAGCTCAGGATGCGGATGGCAGTTGGTCAGACACCCAGTTCCCATCGAACACTGGTGTCACGGCTCTGGCCTGCCTCGCTTTCATGGCCGAGGGAAGCCGGCCGCGGATCGGCAAATTTGGTAAATCGATTGACCTCGGCCTCGAGTTCATCCTCAAGAACGTGCAGACCAGTGGCGTCATTGCAGGGAAAGGCAGCAATAAGTACGGCCCGATGTACGAGCATGCCTACTCCATGCTTGCCCTGCTGTATTCTTTCGGAGATATGCCATGGCGCCCGCAGACCAGGGACGTTATCTCCCGCGGCATCCAGGCGATGCTCAAAAGCCAGCGGCTCGACGGGGGATGGCGTTACCAGTTTTCGAGAGAAGGTCACAGTGACATGTCCGTGACCGCCAACGTGCTCTGGGTCTTGCGCACTGCGAAGAAGAGTGGATTTACCGTTTCCCAGGAGGCGATTGACAGGGGCATCAAGTTCGTTGAACAGTGCGCCAATCCGGATGGTTCATTCCGTTATCGATATTTTGGCATACACGCTTCGCCCAGCCTGGGTGGCACGGGAATCATTGCGCTCTGCAATCATGGCCGCATCGATCACCCGCTCATCCCGACGGCCCGTGATCGCATCGAATACGATTATCGCCGCTACACGGTGAACGATCTGAAGGAAAGGCGTTACTTCGTGTTCGGCTGCTTTTACGCCAGCCTTGCGACCTACATGTCCGGCGATGCCTACTGGATGCCCTGGTTCAAGAAGGCAGTCAAGGTGCTTGCCACTATGCAAAGGAAAGACGGTGAGATCGGCGATCAACATGACAACACCATCTATTCGACCGCAATGGCCTCAATCGTTCTACAGGCCCCCAAAGGCTACTTGCCCATTTACGAACGGTAATCGGTACAGCGCCATATGTTCTCTGCCAACGAACAAAGATGGATTCTGGTCTGGATGCTCGTGTCGTTCAGCCTGCTGTTTTCCAGCGAATTCAAGGTCAAACGCGAGGCCGTATTCGAGTTCGCTGAAAAGCCAAAAGTCACACGCGAAGGTGACCGTGTAGAAATCTCATTCGCCTCCAAAGGCTTCTGCGACGTGACCGTGGTGGTCGAGGACGCCGACGGCAAAATCATCCGGCATCTCGCCAGCGGAGTCCTGGGAGGCAACGCCCCTGCCCCGTTTCAGAAGAATTCTTTGAAACAGAATATTCCATGGGATGGCAAAGACGATCAGGGGCACTACGTGGAAAAACTTGAAAGCTGCAAAGTCCGGGTCTCGCTTGGCCTCGATCCGAAGTTCGAGAAAGTCCTGCTCTGGACGCCAAGAATCCGTTCGCAGAGCCGGGCCAATTCCAGGGCAGCCGGGCCTGAAGGCGTTTACGTGTATGACGGGCGCGTGCTGGATCACGTCCGGCTCTTCGATCACGGCGGCGAATACGTCCGCACGGTCTATCCGTTCCCGGCGGACAGACTCCGGCAGGCCGAGGGACTGCACTGGCGCAGATTCCCGCAGGATGGCCGCGAGATACCCGTCAAGGAAGGATTCCATCAGGCGACACTGCTGAACTCAGGGAACAACTCCGGGTTCAATGACAAACTTGGGATCGGGGTTGATGTCCACAATAATTACCACGGCGCAGTCTGGGGTAACGCCGCGACGATGCTTGCGATGCGGGGCAGCCGAATCGCGCTGGCCCGGCTGAAGCTCAATCGACTGGCCGTCGATGGCACCACCGGCGGGCTGGCCTTAACCGGGCCAGACGTGTCCTTTCCTATCGTGCCTGAGGGAAATGTCAGACGCGGAAAGGTAACGCCAGTTCCGCCGGGCAGCAGCGCCTTCAGCCCCGATGGCAGATGGCTTTACCTCACCGGCTATGCCTTTGGGCACGGGCAGACCGCAAGCAGGGATATTGTTCTGGTCAGGTATTATGACTGGCTGCCAGGCGTTGCACGGCTCGACTTCGCAGACGGTAAAGAGACGGAGGTCTTCCTGGGCGGTATGAAGCTGCCCGATGCGGGAAACGGCAATGAGCAATTTCAGACGCCGACATCGGTGGCCGTTGACCCCAAAGGTCGTCTTTACGTTTCCGATTGGAAGGCCAACCGCGTGAAAGTTTTTGCCGAAACAGGCAAACATCTGAAAACCATTCCCTCCCCATCTCCGGCCCAGGTCTGCGTCCATCAGAAGACCGGCCGGATTTTTGTCTTTTCGTGGTGGGTGCCCAACCGGGTAAACCCAAGAGAGAAAGTAAGGAACTTCGAGCCAAAGCTCACCATCCTTAAATCTTTCGAGGATCCGAAACCCATACTCACCTGCCCGCTCCCAGTGGGTGGTCTGCCATCACGTGGTTATGGGATGCCCTTCAAGGTCGAGCTTGATTCGTGGTCAGAGCCGACACGAATCTGGATTTCAGCCGAGTGGGGCCGGCTCGACATCCTCACACGCAAGGGAGCTCGATACGGCAATTGCAGAATTTATGCACTGGCTGACGGCAAGCTCACCCTGGCCCGCGATTTCAACAACGATGTCCGCAGAGCCGCCGGCCGATCTCGTTACCCTGAATACTCTCGTCAACGGCTCTTCGTGAATCCAGCGGATGGATCACTCTATGTCGGCGAAGGGCAGGCCATGGTCGGGAAGTCGTTCAAGGACATGATCAGAGTCGATCCCGATACCGGGAAGGCCACTATCGTAAACCTTCCGTTCGACGCGGAGGATATGTGCTTCGACATCAATGGCCTCGCCTATCTGCGCACGTTCTATCACGTGGCCCGCTACGACTCGAAGACCTGGCGTGAGGTGCCTTTCGACTACGGCGAAGAACATCCATCTCTCCGAACCAGCGGGAGCAGAGACGGCCGTCAAGCAAAAGCCCTGTCCGCCATTCGCCTGCCGGTCAAGGATGCCGGACTCCATCATCACAGTGGCATGAATATCTCACCCAGGGGCCACCTGGTGGTAACCGTCAATAACTACGGCCGGACCCTGAGCACACGGAAAGACATCTATGAAAAGCCACAGGTCGTGGGCGGCGCCGCTTACACACCTCGCATCTTTCCAGGACGGGCAAGGTGGGGTGAAGTCCACGTGTGGGATCAGCACGGAAGCATGCTTTACGAGGACGCGGTACCCGGTCTCGCCAAAGCCGACGGGGTCGGTATCGACAATGACGACAACATCTACGTCATGTCTACCGCCTCTCGTGTGCTCGATGGGACGCGTTACTTTAATGACATGACTGAAACTCTGATGAAGGTGAGGCAGAAGAAGGTGAGGGTGGTCAGCGGAAGCAAGAAGGCATACGTTCCTCTCGCAGACGAAAACCGACCTGACCGCGAGCCAGACGTTCGGAACAACCAATTGTCCCCAGGATGGGTGGAAGGGGCGGAATGGTTTTACGGCGGCCTTGGCTTCGCCGGCAAAAGTGCCGGGCGATCCGGGGGCGGTTGCGATTGCTACAACGCCCGTTTCGCCCTCGATTACCTCGGACGCTCCTTCGCGCCGGAACTGGATCACTGCAGCGTCGCGGTGCTCGATACCGCGGGAAACCTGATTGTCCGAGTCGGCCGGTATGGCAACGCAGACAGCGCCGGCTCTGACAGCGCTGTGCCCCTCGGCGGAGACGAAGTGGGCCTCTTTTACGCGCCGTACGTCGCCACGCACACAGATCGGCGTCTGTTTATCGCCGACCCCGGCAACGCCCGCATCGTGAGCGTGAAGCTCGGCTATCACGCGACGGAGGAGGTGAGTCTTGAGTAAGAGGCGTGGGTGCAGCAATCACCATCGTAATCTCACTCGTAATCTCCAATCCAAAAGGAGATCACGATGAGATTGAGCCTGGTCATCCCTTATCTTCACAGCATTGGAGAGGCGGTGTGGTGTAATGGAGTATTGGCAGAGCGGAAGCCTCAAGAAAGTGACCCGTCAAAAACAGGTAGAAGATTTGAGATTAGGAGTGAGATTACGATGGAGATTGTCCTCTTTCTTCTTCCGATCTTCCTTCTACCTGCCTCCGCCGAAATCCCGCCCGAATTCCGTATCAAGCGCGAGCTGACATTTGAGTTCACCGAAAAACCCAAAGTCACCCGCAAAGACAATCAGTACCTCATCACTTTCACATCCAAAGCCTACTGCGATGCAACGGTCGCCATCGAAGACGCGAGTGGCCGAATCATCCGTCACCTCGCCAGCGGCGTGCTGGGGAACAACGCGCCGCATCCATTCAAAAAAAACTCGCTCAAACAATTCGTCACCTGGGATGGCAAAGACGACCGTGGCGATTACGTCCGAAGCTTCGATGGTCTCTCCGTCCGGGTCTCCCTCGGACTCAAGCCGCAGTTCGAGCGCACGCTCTACTGGAGCCCGCACAAACGCATCTCAAACATCGCTCCCCTGATGGTCGCCCGGCCCGAAGGCGTGTATGTGTTTGAAGGTCTCGGCGTCGATCATCTGCGTCTGTTCAATCACAAAGGCGATTACATCCGCACCATTTATCCGTTCGCCGCGAACAAGCTTCCGATCAAGTCCGGCTTGCAGACGCACACATACGTCCAGGACGGCGGGACACTCCCGCTCAAGGACGGATACGAGCAGTCAACGCTGCTGAGCTCCGGCTCGAGCTTCCACGGAGGGGGGGGACACGCCGGTGGCTTCGCCGCGACCTCGATGGCCATCCGTGATGAGAAGATTGCCCTTGCCTACCATGAGTTGTGCCGATTCTCGACAAAGGGCAGCGATGATGGCCCGCCGTTTCGCGGCCCCAAGGTTTCCTTTGATGAGAAGGGACATCGCAATCGAAAACTCGCCGTGGGGCCGACCAGCATCGCTTTCAGTCCGGACGGCCGGTTTCTTTACCTGACCGGATTCGTGTGGAAGACCGGCAACTACGACAGCCATGCCGACGCGTATCACCTGGTGATGCGGATGGAGTTCGGGAAACAGGAGCCGCCCGAAGTATTCGTCGGCAGCGCAGAGAAAGGAGATTACGGTGACGGCAAGGATCAACTGTGCGTCCCCACTTCCGTGGCTTGCGATGCGAAGGGACGGGTCTATGTCACCGACTTTCTTAACAATCGTGTCCAGGTTTTTTCGCCTGAGGCGGTGCACCTGAAGACGCTCAAAACGCCCTTGCCTGCGAGTATTCAAATCCATCCGGGCACCGGCGAAATCTGGGTTTTCAGTTGGCCAAGCATCGGCCCCAACAGCAACTTGATGAAGAAGTTCAATCTCAGCTATCGAAACATGAAGGCGACCGTATCGCGGCTCGGTACATTCGAGAATCCCAAGCCATCGAAGCCGGAACTCCTGCCGGTCGGCCAGGCCAGCGGGCGGGGTGGTTGGATCGCGACTGGCGGACAGATGTACCAGGTAGCGGCCGATTTTTATGCGGACGAACCCCGGCTCTGGATTGTCGGCCGCAAGCCCACACTCTCAATGGCCGAGGCAAACTGGATGACCGGCGATGGGCTCGGCGCGTTTCTCGGTGGCCCGTGGATGAAGCGCGGCATCCGCATCATCGTCAAGAAAGATGACAAGTGGGAGGTGCTTCGAGATTTCGCCTTCGATGCCCAAAAGAAAGTTGGCCGCGTGACGCCGTCCTCGTTCTCCAGACAGAGGCTCAAGGTCAACCCGGTCAACGGAGATCTCTTTATCGCTGAAGAACAGACCGGCCCAGGCAAATCGTTTTTCTCCGTTCTGCGCATCGATCCTGAAACCGCAAAGATCGAGGAAGCTAAGCTGCCGTTCGACGCGGAGGATATGGCTTTCGGGAATGATGGACTCGTCTACTTGCGCACTGACCGGGAAGTGCTTCGCTATGACTTTAAGAGTTGGCGGGAAGTTCCCTGGGACTACGGCGAAGAACGCCGGCAGATTGGATTCATCAGCAGCCGCGGCGCGCCACGCACAGATGCCATCTCCGCACTGCCCATTCCCGGCAAACGGCCAGTATGGTGGCACTCGAGCGGCATGTGGGTTTCGCCCCGCGGCCATCTCGCCGTCTTCTGCAACATCCGCGCTCGAGCCCGGCAGCGCACAGCGAAGGACAAGTGGTTTCATCAGGGCACTGCCAGAGAATACACCCCGCGGGTTTATCCTGGACGCTACGGCGCACGGGTCATCCACATCTACGATACGCACGGCAAGCTCCTGCACGAAGACGCCGTCCCCGGTCTGACCAACGCCGATGGACTGGGCATTGATCGCGATGACAACCTCTACGTCATGGTCGCTGCGCCGCGCCTGCTCGAGGGCAAACCTTACTTCAACGAAAAATCGGAGACCCTGATCAAGTTCCGTCCCCGCAAAGCAAAACTGGTCAGCAGTTCCAGTCGTGCGCCAGTGCAAATCACCGACGCGCAGAAACCGGATCGCCCGGCCGACATCACTAAATACGGCATGAGCGCCACCTGGGCTGAAAACGCGGAGTGGACTTACGGAGGCGTCGGGTACGGAGGGCAGGGCGGCTCGTGCGTCTGTTGGCACGCCCGTTTCCAGCTCGACTATTTCGCCCGTTCTTTCGCGCCCGAAGTGCGCCGCTTCAGCATCGCGGTGCTCGATTCCAACGGTAATTTGATCACCCGCATAGGCCGATATGGAAACGTCGATGACGGCAAGCCCTTAATCACGGTTGGGGGCCCGCGGCAGACGAATTCCATCGGCGGAGATGAAGTAGCTCTCTTCCATGGAGCGTATGTAGGTATTCATACGGATCGCCGGTTGTTCATTCACGATGCGGGGAATGGGCGCATCCTGAGCGTGAAGCTGGATTACCACGAAACGGCGCTAAGAGCTCTGGGGGAGGGCGAGAATGGCAAATAGATGGACGCCCTCTTTCTTACTCGTCCGCCGATCCTTGTTCTTGAGCGGTTACCTCCTGGCTGTGGTCATCACATTGCCCGTGGCGGGTTCTGACCTGGATGAATTCAAGATCAAACGGCAGCCCGTTTTTGAGTTCACCGTCAGACCCCAGGTACGGAAGGCTGGGAACGCATGGGAGATTACATTCACCTCGAAGGCGTTTTGCGATGTCGCGGTTGCGATTGAGGATGCCGACGGACGCATTGCCCGGCATCTCGCTTCCGGAGTGCTTGGCAAGAATACACCGCCGAAATTTCAGAAGAATTCTCTGCAACAGGCGGTGCTCTGGGACGGCAAGGATGATCGTGGCCAATACGTTGAGAATCCCAGCGGCTGCTCCGTTCGAGTGTCACTCGGCTTGAAGCCTGAGTTTGAGCGGAAACATTTCTGGAGTCCAAAGAAACGCCTGTCCAGAGCCAACCGGCCTCTTATCGCTGCCGCGCCTGAGGGCGTATACGTTTTTGAAGGCGAAGGCGCGGATCACATCAGACTGTTCGATCATGACGGCAATTATGTTCGGACGGTTTATCCCTTCTCCGCCCGGAAGCTGTCAAAGGTCAACGGGCTCAAATGGGCCACCTTTCCGCAGGATGGTAAGAAGCTCCCGCTGAAGCACGGGCTCGTTCAGGCCACCCTGTTCACTTCCGGCCGAAATATCTATGACTCCACCATGGCGAAGTACCAGCCTGCGGCTACGGCTTTCGATGTCCGTTCACGAAAGATTGCCCTTGCTTCGGAGCGCCTGAACAGATTCGTGGCAGGGGAAGAGGACAGCAGTCTTAATCTGAACGGCCCTGCTGCGTGCATCGAGGTACGGTACGCAAATCAGGAATTCGCCGTCACCCCAAGGAGCGCAGCACTCAGTCCGGATGGCCGATGGGTCTACATGACTGGCTATCAGTTCACGCCCAAGTATCCCCGTCCCCGTCACTGGCTGCCCTGCCTGACGCGGCTGGAATACGCCAATGACAAAGCCAAGCTCGAAGTCATCGCCGGAAGCGCGGAGCTCAATGGGTTCGGAACAGAGTCGCGCGAGTTTCGCGCGCCCATGTCGGTTGATTGCGATGCAGAGGGCAGGATTTACGTTGCTGACTACATGAATGATCGAATTCAGGTTTTCGACCCTGATGGCGCACACCTGAAATCGATTCTCGTAAAGAAGCCTGCCGAAGTCCGCGTTCACCAGCGGAGCGGCGAAATCCATGTCACATCATGGATGGCTCTGAATCGCCTCAGCAAACCGAAAGACGTCGATTTGCCTCGTTACACCCGCCTCGGCCCATTCGACCAACCCAAAGTCATCTCCTCGATGCCGCTGCCCCTTAACGACCACAATTCGAAAGTGTTCATGAACAGGCACGCGGGATTTCAATACTCATTTGAGTTGGACTCGTGGAGCGATCCGCCGATCCTATGGCTGGTTCCCGCGGCGTTGGGCTCGGTCTCGAAGCTGCTGATGGTGCGCGGGAAGATGGATCAGAACGTCTCCAGGTCGTTCATCCGTCTACTGGTGGAGAAGGATGGCAAGCTCATCGTAAAGCGCGATTTCGGCAAGGAAGTGCTGGCAGCCATTAAGCGGACGAAGCCGCCGATTCATTCTCGTCAAAAGATGTACGTGAATCCCGCTGACGGCAGGCTATACATTTTTGAAGGCCAGGCCGGCGTCGCGAAGTCATGCAAGACGCTTCTGTCCATCGATCCGGTGACCGGCGAGATTGGCGAACTCGTGCTGCCGTTCGATGCGGAAGACCTTGCTTTCGATATCAGGGGCATGATTTACCTGCGTACGGACAACGTCGTCGGCCGCTTCGATCCGAAGACATGGCGAGAGATACCTTTTGATTACGGTGAGGAGCGAAAGTCCGTGGGCTTCAGTGCCAGCAGGGACGGACGCCGCCGCTCACTCATCTCGGCGATCGTCATGCCTGCCCAGCGTCCGGGATGTTTTCATCAGGGAGGGATGTCTGTCGGCCCCAACGGTCACCTGGTTGTCTCCTGCTACAACATCGCGACGGCAATAGATCGCAAGGCCATGCGCGAGATTAAGGAGGCGGCCCGCGCCGCCTCCGGCAAAGAATACGCTCCTGAAGTTTATTCCGGCCGCGAACGATGGGGTGAGATTCACGTTTGGGACGAGCATGGCCAGTTGATCCATGAAGACGCTGTTCCCGGTGCCACGATGATGGACGGTATCGCCATAGATAATGAGGACAGCATCTATCTTCTCCACACGGCGAATCGCGTTCATGATGGAGAGCCTTACTTTCTAGAGCGTGCAGAAACGCTTATCAAAGCTCGTCCCAACAAAGCTCGGCTCATCAGTGACAATACGCGCCTGCCAATCCCAATGGGAACTCAGACGCGGCCAAAGCGACCGCCAGAATTCAAGCGCCACGGAGACATTTGGATAGAAGGCCAGGAATGGCTTTATGGAGGCGTAGGCTTCGGTGGCTTCAATTCGTCCAAAGGAGGCGGAGGCTGCGCGTGCTGGCATGCCCGTTTCGCTCTCGACAACTACGCCCGCTCGTTCGTCCCGGAAGTCGATCACTTCAGCATTGCCGTGCTGGATACCGCTGGCAACCTAATCCTCCGTATCGGACAGTACGGCAACGCAGACGACGGTAAGCCGCTCGTTCAAGACGGCGGCTCACCCAATACTCGCTCTATCGGCGGGGACGAAATCGCTCTCTTTCATGCTGCCTACGTAGCCATCCATACGGATCGGCGGCTGTTTATTTCGGACGGTGGGAACGCAAGGATACTTTCCGTGAAATTGGATTATCATCGAACGGTGCGAGTTGCTTTAGAGGGAACAAATGGAAAGTAATCCAGGCATGGATCCCAAACTTCTGAGACCTCTCTGCGATTCTTTTCGTACGCGCCTCAAGAGCGCGCTGCTTGGCGCGGGCATTTGCCGTCTCCTGATTGCCGGGCTCCTGCTGCTGCCGGGCTTCATGTTGCTGGACTGGTGGCTCTCGCTGGCTGCCGGTTGGCGAGTGCTCACCCTTGCTGCCTACCTTGCCGTACTCGGGCTGGTTTTTCTGCGCACGATTAAGAATCCGCTGAGTGATAAATGGACTGACGCCCAGGTGCTTGCCTACCTCGATTCCGTTCAGCCGGAAGGGCAGGGAATGTTGCTGGAACTCCACGAGCTGATGCTCGGCAAAGAGATCGAGGAGATCGAATCGGAGCCGGGCAGAGAGCTGGCAGATTCAGCGGTGCAGGAGTTGACTCCCCTCGTCAAGGAGGCCGAAAAGAGCGAATCGATCTATCGGCAGGGGCTCTTTCGCTGGGTGAAAGGCGCTGTCATCACGGCGGCAGTCTTTGTTGCGTTCGCAGTGCCTATGAAGAGTTACCTCGCCATCGGCGCCGAACGGTTCTTCAATCCGTTTTCATCGACCCGCTGGCCAACCCTCACTGAAATCGAGGTCGCCGAACCGGCAACCGGCTGGACGGTGCCGCAGCTTGAGTCCTTTGGAATAAACGCAGAGGTACGAGGCGTCATCCCGCATGAGGTCACCCTAGCCTACCGCAGCGAATCGGCCGGCTCATGGACGAAAGAAAAAATCCGCATCGGCGAAGAAAACCGCGTGAGCTACACCTTCCCGGAAGTCCGAGAGCCGTTCCGTTTTTACCTGGAGGGCGGGGACTACACGACAGATGTTTTGGATGTTCGGATCATCGAACGGCCCTTCCTGAAGAAAATCTCGGCGCACTACGACTATCCCGACTACGCCGGTGTCCCGGATCGAATCGTCGAGAGCGGCCAACTGATCGGATTGGAAGGCACGAAAGTTCGAATGGTCTGGGAGTGCTCCATGGCCCTCACAAGGGCAAAGATCGTGATGGAGGGTGCCGAGCCTGAAGAACTGAAGCTCACGTCCGAAACCGTCTTCGAGAAGACAATCCTGCTGGAAAAGGACACCAGCTATGCCATCGAGCTTTACGAACAGAATGGCTACCGTGAAGCCAAGCCGGAACGCTACGACATTCGAGTCACCCCGGACAATCTGCCGGAAGTCGAGTTTCTCGCGCCCGGTCAGGATGTGGCCGCAACGGGCAAGGCGTCGCTCGATGTCACGTTCCGTGCGAGTGATGATTTCGGCCTGGCCAGCGTCAAGTTCCTTTATCAGATCGAAGACGGCGACGCCCAAGAGCTGACCGACCGCATCACCGGCCCCATCAGGCAAACGGGCAAATCGAGCGAGGCCCGTTTCACCTGGAAACTCGGCCAGACTGAATTGCCCAATCAGGGAACCGTCCGCTACTTCGTTCGCGTGCAGGACATCAATCCCACCGGCCGCGGCAAGGCCCAAACGGAGACCTTTCAAATCCAGCTCATCAAGCCCAGCGAATTTCATCTCGAAGCTATCCGCAAGGCCAAGCGCCTGGACAACGAGGCCCGCATCGCCTGGGAGAATCAACTGCGGGCATGGAAGCTCGGATTGAAGTGGATCGAAGAAGGGACGGGCAAAGAGGACGACCTCCTCTGGCGAGATATGGAAGACTCGCAGTCGGCGGCCGTCCGTGCGGGCCGAGCCATGAAGCTTCACTTGAAGACTCTGACGGATGCCTACGAGCAGAACGACATGGCCAGAGAATTCATGGCTGTTCGGCTCGGCCGAATTGCCGACCTGCTCAAACATCTCACCGAAGCGCTTCACACAGAGATCGCCGTGCAAGTCAGACAGGCACGCCCCAGAACGGCGGCCGACGCGCAGGAGGGAAGGCTCAAAGAAATCCGCACGAAAGCCCATTCAAAATTCAAAGACAACCAGAAACTGGCAGTGCTGAATTGCGAGCGAATCCTGCGAAAGATGTACGACTGGCGCGACCTACAGACGACGCTGGTGAAGGCGACACTGCTGAATGAAGAGCAGGAAGAAATCCTTGGTCTCACGGAAAAAATCGCGCCCAGATTCATCGGCGCCGAAATCGAAGACCTCTCGGATGAAGACCAGGATGCTCTCCTCACGCTCGCCAAGCGACAGAGGACTCTCTACGACGTTGAGACGGAGTTGGAGAGCCAACTGGTCATGATGCGGTTCAAGGCGGGCAAGCAAAAACGCACAAGCATCGAGAAGCCGCTCAAAGCGGCCTACAAGGGCCTCCGCAGCAATCGGGTCAACGACAATCTCAAACTCGCCGCCCGCATGATTGGCAACAACCAGCCGTTCCAGATCATCAAGAATCAGAAGTCCGCAATGCACGCCCTCAATATAGTAAAGGGGGGCCTGTTCCTGGCTGGTCAGAAGGTGGATGAAGACGAGCCCGTCACGCTTGCGATGGTGCCCGGGGAGCTGGCCGATTTCGAGGAGGCCAAAATCGCCAAGGCCGAACCGGAAAAAACAGAACCGCAGTCCACCGAACCGGCGGCCGAAGTCCAGGCACTCTCGCCGGAAGAATTGCTTGCTGAGCTGCCGCTGGGTGACGATCCATTATCAGCCGCTATCCAACTGGCGTGGGAGATAGAGGACAGTGTTCTCGCGAGGACGAAGTATCTAAGTGAGAACAGCTCACCGGACGAGATGCCCCGGTACGTCAGGCTCAAGCTCGGTATTCTGAAAGAACGTCAGGACGGCGCTCTCCTCGCTATCGACCGGGGCATGAAGGAATCTGAAGAGGCCCCGCAGCCCATCAAAGACGGACTGGCGCGGGTGAGGCAAGAATTCCTGCAATCGAACAGGCTCCTGAACGTGCCGCGCCTGGGCAAGGGCACGCAGCAGATACAAGCAGACGCGATGGCCACGCTGAAGGACATGCAGCAGTACATTTCCCTGGACAAAACGGTCGCCGATTCGGCCGGCGAAAACAAGCTTCGCGAAGGCAAAGACACGTTCGGCCGGGAATTCCTGTTGCAGGAAAGCGACCTGGACGCTGCTGTAGAAATCATCCAAATCCTTAACGAGGCCAGGCTGGGACAAAAGGACATCCATCGAAAGCTGTTGCGCTTTCTGTCATTCCCGCCGGCCGCTGGCGCAAAAATCCCTGCGGAGATCGAGCAGGCGAATCGAAGCCGGGCAACTCAGCTTCAGCGAGTCCTCGGTAAACGGATTGCTGGCATCAGCGGCCCGCTCGAATCCATCACGGAAGAGGCACGTGCCGATGTGGTGAAGACAGGATTGGAGGAAGTCGCCGCGCTCGAGCTCAATGCAATCGCCGGCGAGCTTGAATCCGGTGCAAAAGACAAGGAAGCGGAAGCCGGAGCGCAAGAAGCTGTCTCGCTGATCGATCAGTCGCTGCAGTCCATGCGTGACCTGCTGGAGGAGCGTGTCCGGCCGAAACCGGCAATCGCCGCGACAGCCGAGAAAGACGTCAAGCCAATGACGGCGGAAGAATTGGAAAGGCTCTACTCCCCGGAATCATTGCGAGCGAAGCTGGGTGCTGATGAAAGCCTGCCAAAAGAAGTCCGGGAGATCATGATGCGCGCTCTCAGCAAAGATTTTCCGCCGCGCTACCGCGAATTACTAAAAGCCTATTACGGTTCCTTCGTGAATATCGAGGGAGAAGAATGAGAGGAAAGCATGAAATTCCTCAGCGGCCGAATCGTAGGATGGGCGTCCTCGCCCGTCTCGGTGCCTTCAAATCAAGAGACGGCCGGGACGGCCATCCTACGATAGGGCTACTCATCCTTCTCACATTGGCCGGCACCATCCCCGTCCATCCGGAAGAAATCTGGCTCCACAACAATGATCGGGTTTACGGACTCGTACAGGCCGTCACTCCGGACGGAAAGCTCGGCGTGCTTTTGCCCACCGGGGAGAAGAAGCATATCCCCTTGCAGGAGATCATCGCCATCCGCTTCCTCGGTCGGAGCCCGCTCCTCATTCAGAGTGGCACGCAGGAATTCCAGTTTGTCAACGGCGGGCGGCTCAGAGGACAGATCGTCGGCAACCACTCGGATAATCTGAAGGTACAGACGGCGTTCTCAGGTTTGATCGATTTGAATCTGTCCCATCTCAAGGGATTCGTGGGCCTGCCGCTGATCGGTTTCACGGGTCGTAAAGCCGAAGAACTCGTGGAAGGCGAGCGCGGCCGCCAGAGTAGATACATGGATGTCGTGCTTGACCGTCGAGGCTCCACCGTAAATGGAGTGGTTCGCAAAATCGAGCGTACTGCACTCCACCTGGATATCGATGACATCCTGCAGGTAAAGCCCTTCAAGGTTCTTTACCTCAAAGGTGTCCGCCTGGCAGATGCCGGGCGCGACCCGCACCAGCCCTGGAAGGGGGACGTGCAGATTTTCGTCTGGGGGCGTGATGGCAGCGTTGTCCTCGGCAATCTTTCAAAGATACATCTCGGTAGATGGACTCTGAGTCCGGTCTGGAATCCGAAGTCGCCGCTGGTGATCGATTTTAACGAGATATCACTCGTTCAAGTCCTGGGCGGTCGTGTGCAGTATCTCTCGCAGCTCAGCCCCTCGCAGGTCAAGGAGCAGACGATACTCGCTCCGCCGCAGCCGTACAAAATGGACAGGAGCTGCCAGGGCGATTTCCTTTCGATTTCCGGCAAACGATACCCGTGGGGAATTGGTGTTCATGCTGATTCTGAAATCACTTTCGATCTTGGTGCCCGCTTCAAGGAATTCCGTGCGGATATCGGGATCGCCACCGGCATGGGAAAACGGGGCAGCGTCATCTTCAGCGTTCTGGGCGATGGTAAAGAGCTTTACAAAAGCCCGGTCGTGAAAGGCTCTGACTCGAGTCCACGTGAAGTTTCCGTCTCCGTGCAGGGCGTAAAAAAATTGGCATTGAAGGTAACCAACGCCAATGACCTCGATCTGGGAGATGTCGCCAATTGGGGCTCAGCAAGGGTTCTGCGCTAGCGGTCCAGGACGGAGGTATTTTAACCTTAACGGATTTCAGGGGCGAAGCCCCGGCCGTTTGCCTAGCCCAGCCCAACGGGCTGGGTGAATGGTACAGAGATTTGAAAAGGGGCAACGCCCCGGCCATTTATAAGGATGCCATTTATTGGGGCAAATGACCGGGGCGTTGCCCCTAAGGATGACCTGCCCGAAAACCCAGCCCGTTGGGCTGGGCTAGGCAAACGGCCGGGGCTTTGCCCCTGAAAATTGTCATTCAAATCCCTAAAATTGCCTTGTCTCGGCCTACTAGTCCCCAAAACTGTACAAATGGGTCAAGTTTCAGGCAGTCCTATCCTGGGCGCGCCGGCACCCTGCCGGCAGAAGGGGCTGGAAGCGCTCGGGCGGAGTGCTACGCACTCCCAAGATGCCGGCAAGGTGCCGGCGCGCCCGGGAGAGCAACTCGACGGTTTGAGGCGAAGCTTCGCTAGTTTCTCTTCCGCGAGGTCAACCCTGTAGTCGGAGAGCTGTAGCTGTTCGGTAATATGAAGGGCCCTAACGACGACAGGTGCCTGAGCCGATAGCCGCAGTGTCAAACATGGCCACGATGTTCTCTGGCGGTGTGCCGGCCTGGATGGCATGGGAAGGGCCGAGGATATAGCCGCCGCTCTTGCCGAGAACGCGGATGAGATGTTCGACTTCGGCGCGGACATCCTGCGGTGTGCCGAATGGCAATGTGTGCTGGACACTCACGCCTCCCTCAAAGCATAAAACATCACCGTAGTCTTCTTTGAGTGCTGACGGGTCCATTCCCTTCGCGTCAAACTGCAATGCCTGCAGGATATCGATTCCCATATCAATGAGACCGGGCACGGCTTCCATGACTGCTCCGTCCGAATGGTAGATGACCTTTGCGCCGAATTCATGAATCAGATCGTTCAGCCGAAGGTGATACGGCTTGATGTGCTCTTCCCACAATCTGATTGACATGAGCAGTCCTTCCTGGCCACCGATATCGTCTGCGGTGAAGACCAGATCGATTTTCCCTTCCGCGGCAGTGAGGATGCGGCGGAAGTGCTCCAGGTAGAAGCTCGCCACCCGCTCGAACAGCGCGTGGACGAAGTCTGGGTTATCCACCACATCCATGAAGATTCTCTCGAAGCCGCGCATGTACCACGAGGTCTCGAAAATGTTGCCATTGGCCGTCATCAGGCAGAACTCGCCGTCCTTTTGAATCTCCTCGATGCGCGCGGGCAGCTCTGAATAATCGAACCAGTCCGGGCTCGGCCAGTTGTGTGTGACGAGATCGCCGGTCTCTTCAGCACCCGCCAGCGGATAAATGTCGATCTCGTTGTAAGCATCAGCGCCGTAGCTCACCGGCGATCTGTGAACGCCCCACATATCCGTCCCTTCGACCAGGGGCGGCCCGATGTAGCGCGGGCGAACGTCCCTGATGTCGATGAGCGGTTGCAGGTAATCATCGACGGTCATTCCTCTCTCGTGTTGCAGAAAATCCTCCAGCGTCACCTTCGCCGGTCGATTAATCCCTGAGCAGACCATGGCAATGGGAACGCGATCTGTCTCCTTGTGATCGAGAGCGAGGAGGACACGTTCGCGGTGGGATAGAGATTGAGCCATGGTGTTCGGATGTCCGGAATCAGCGGTCAGCCTATGGGACTGAGTCTTTTCTTTCTCATCGTCTTTATCTTCTTTTCAGAGCAATCTGAGATTAAGACGAAGAGAAAGGATCAAGGCTCTGCTGCAAGTTCTCTTGCCACTTCGAGGAGTGCGGCAATCTTCGGCTCTTCCTCCAGCGATCCCAGATAGAAACTGATGGACACCGGCTCGAAAGAAGCAATGTGCCGATACATCTCCTGCAACTGAATCGCGGAATTATGCCGGACGTGCCACCTCTGGAGGCGTCCGGTGAATCTGACCGGGCAGTGCTCGCTCAGCAGCTCAGGGGTGAGGTACTGGTCTGCCGAAGGGTCGAATACCGCAATGTCCAGCTCTTTCAGGAAAGGGAGATGGTCTACCCTCAGCAGCTCACTGTGCAGGTTGCGGACCGTCGCCTGCTGTCCGGCGTACATCTGCTCCAGATACGGCACGACGAATTCGGCGAACATGGGCGGCGAAAACATCCCTGCGAAATCGTCCGGGATGCCCACCGGCCGCGGGCCGATGGGCTGCCCGAAGTGCTGGCGGATGGCAAGGCTGTAATTGAGCGCGCTCTGGACTCCGAAAGACAACAGGCGATGGGCCCGTTCCGGATCGTCGTGAGGCAGCATGAAGAAATCCTGGCCCATGAGCAAAGCTGCCGTGGTGACCGGGCCTTCATACTGGTGCCCGATGCCCGGGACAGCATCCGGCCGGCGCGCCAGCAGCCTGTCCAGCGTCTGCAGCCGCTCGGGCACGACTCCACATTTGAGGTAGTCATCAGGCTCAGCCAACTCGTCGATATCTTTCAGAGAGCGAACGCATGGGATGATGTTCGGCTCGGACCCGGCAGCAAAGACAATTTCACCGCCCAGGGCCGACAGATGAGAATAAGAGAAACCTGCCAGGCGCGGCCTCGGATGATCGATGCCCAGCCGGTCCGCAACCGGCCGGATCATGTCGTAACAATGGCAGATGGCGTCAACGTCCCCGTGCAGCGCGTCCAGTGGCGTTTCACCCACTTCGGCCAGCAGCGAGTCGGCCAGGCCAAAGCTGAAAGGTTGTGGGCGGCTCATGCGTCTCCCTCCAGTACGGCATCGTACATCGCGAGAATGTTTTCCAGGGGAATGTCCGGGTTGATCGTATTTGCCGTGAAGAGTGCCAGGTGCGCGTTGCCCTCGCAAACTTCGATGGCGTGTTTCACTTTAGCTCGGATCTCGTCGGGAGTGCACACCGGCAGTTCGGTCGTCACTGATATTGGGCCGAAGATGACAGGCAGGTCCCCGTCACGCGTTCGCCGGGCAGCCATGGTTTCGATGGTCATTCCACATTCTGGTTGGAAGCCCTGAAATCCCTGGATGCCGCAATCGGTGAGCATGTCCAGCATGGCTCGAACGTCGCCGTCGCAGTGCCAGACGGGCCTGCAACCAACTTCCAGCAGCGGCTCCAGGCCATAGCGGAGTTGCGGGGCGTAATACTTCTCCATAAAGGCCATCGAGATCATCGGCCCTCGCTGGGTGCAGATGTCTTCGCCAAGGAGCACGGCCTTTGGAAACAGCCCTTCTTCAATGGCCCGTGCCGTCAGACGGCAGCGAAGCCGGCCCTGAGCCCCGCCGATTTCCATGAGCTTCTGCGCGCGGTCAGGATAGGCGCCGACGATCATGAAGTAGTTTTCATACCCGAACTGGCCGTACCAGGTTACCCGCCCGCCGGCTCCCCACTGGGCGGGCATCCAGACCATGTCACCGCACATCGCCTGGTGGTCGACCAGGTCGGTTCGAAACTTCTCGTAATCGGCATCAAAATCGAAGTCGTTTTCGATCTGTTCGGGAGAAGGCATCTCATCGATCTGCGCAACAGATTCTTCGAGGGTCAGGGCCGGCCGCGATTTCGCGTAGGAGCTGATATCGACGCAGCGATAATCCTCCCGGCTCCGTGGGACAAACACGGAAATGAGGCCGTCCATCCCAAGTTTCTGATAGGCCCGAATCGAAACAGGGATGGGCTCAGACCAGTATTCGTCGAGGCTCACTTCCGCCAACGTGCAGATGTAATCGGGACAGGCAATCCAGCCGCCGAGGATTGGCGTCCGATCCGGTTCTTGGCCGTCAAAGAGCGCATCGAGTCGCTGCTTTGGTGTCATATCACCTCTCGCTCGAATCAGGAGGAATGGGCTCGTCGGGCTTGACGCCGTATTTCTTCTCACGCGCCTTGCCCCAGGGACAGCCGCCTCTCGTCACTTTCATTTCGATGGCCTGAAGCGCTTTCGCCAGTGGATTTCCCTTCCTGGCGCTGCGGCAGACCGGGCAGCCGGATTCGCAGTAATCCGGATCGTCCCGATTCAGTACCGGCAGTTTCCATCCCATCAGACCGTATTTCTTTTCAGCCATGGAAGCTCAACCTTTCTCGACCAGTTCCATCAGCCGCTCTCTATAGCAGCAGTAATTTTTGAACGGGACA
>Ga0187827_10003229_pt1 | contig 21256 bp, 22 predicted proteins | sample ETNtaG_39_FD_167969 | JGI IMG/M metagenome (GOLD analysis project Ga0187827, IMG submission 167969) | Marine microbial and viral communities from oxygen minimum zone, Eastern Pacific Ocean - ETNP2014_SV_150_PacBio MetaG (Illumina Assembly) | ecosystem: Environmental > Aquatic > Marine > Hypoxic... | reverse complement strand
TGGGGCCCAACATCAGTCAGGGCGGTAATGGAGATCACTCCAAACAGAATGCCGATAAAGACACTATAAGCTAGGATTTCGTAGTCGGCCTGTTGGCGCTTCAGTCGATGGACTGGAGTGAGATAGGGAGTTGTCCGATCATCCCAGACGTATCGTTTGAACAGATTTTCCCAGTCAAGCATAGGATTTTTCCGACCCTATCGCGTCGGGGTTATTTTCAGTGACAGGAGAACCGGGACCTATTGCGGACTGTTTGCCGGTGCCGCTTCACTAGACTCACGCATCTTACGGGCCTGCATTTCGAGCTGATCTTCCATTTCTGCGAGGTCCATTCTTTCCTTGCCCTCGACGAAGCCGCCTTCCTCTTCTGGCCACTCCAGTGTCATCAGTTTGTAGCGTGTGTCTTGGGGCCCAAACAGAACCATTGCGGTCTGTAGCCAGACTGCGATACCGGCCACAAGCGCAGTGATAAGACCAAATACCAACACTAGTTTGATAATCCAGCGATGGGACATCCCAACCAGAGAGGCCGAGATTTCACCACATTGCCACCAGGCACACTCGGGAGAGCGATTGAAAGCCCAAGAGTCGTAGGCATACATACTGGCGTAATAAATAATGATGCAGGTAAAGGGCACCAGGAAGACAGTCAGTCCGATGAATTCCAGCCAGGCCTTCTTACGGAAAGCCAGTGTTTCCCGGACCAGGTCAACCCGGACATGTGTATTCCAGACGTATCCAAAGCCCAATACCAGCGCGAAGAGGGCCGTGTGTGAGTGCCATTCAAGTTCTTGTAACAGTGTGGAATCGAAGACCGGGCTGATGTTTTCACGCAGCCAGATCTGTATCGGATCCCCCTGTATCTTAATAATGCGTGCTTTGCGAATAAATAAGTCAAACGCGGTAATCAGAACCAGGGGCATTGCGAACCAGGAGCCAAAACGCCCAACCGCGTCGACGAATCGCCGTAATTGTTCGGCAACCTTAAGAATGGTGGGTAAATCGTCGCCCGACAGATGTCTCAGCTCTGTTATTGGCACGGTGGCGGATGTGGTTTCGTTCACTTGGATGTTCTCCGTTAGTCAGATGCCAGACGACTAGTAGTCGTAAGCGAGTTTCATCAGCCATAGGGAAACGTTGGGTTTCCACATCACCAGGATTAATCCGCAAAGTTGGAGTAGAACGAATGGAATGATGCCTTTGTAGATTTCTTGTATTTTGACTTCTTTGGGCGCGATGCCCTTCAGATAGAAGAGCGCGAAACCAAACGGTGGTGTGAGGAACGAAGTTTGCAGGTTGATGGCCATCAGGACTAGAAACCAGAACACAATGTCTTTGGAAGCGATGTGGTCGCCAAAATCGAGTCCGACAATGAGTGGCGCAAAGACCGGCAGCACGATCAGGGTGATTTCGATCCAGTCCAGAAAGAAACCCAACATGAAAGTGATGCCCATCAACAATAATAGCAATTGCCAGGAGGTCAGTCCTGCCGACAGAATTAAGTGCTCAACAATGTCGTCTCCGCCTAGCGAGCGATAGACATAAGCGAAACAGGTTGCGCTGATGATAATGAAAAAGATCATTGCAATCGTGCGCGCTGAGGTGTGACAGACACCCTTAAGCAGATCGAAAGTGAGTCGTCGATTACCAATGGCGAGCAATATGGTTCCAAAGGCTCCCACAGCACCGGCCTCACTGGGCGCAGCGATACCGAAGAGAATCGAGCCTTTAATCATGAAAATCAGTAGAACAGGTGGCAGAAAACTCTTGAAGATCATCCCCGGGTATTTATCTCTCGGCACATGGAGCAGTTCTGGCGGCAGATTGGGGGCGACCTCGGGTTTTATCTTGGCATAGAGAGCGACAAACAGCAGATAAAAGAAGGCGAGCACTAATCCAGGCACGATGGCGGCCATGAACATATTGCCGACGGATACTGCCATCAAGTCGGCCATGATGATGAGCATGATGCTGGGTGGGATCAGGATCCCGAGCGTGCCAGAAGCCGCGATACAACCACACGACAGAGAATTCTTGTAACCCTGTTTAATCATGGTCGGCAGGGCGAGGGCGGTCATCATCGTGACCGACGCACCGATGATGCCCGTCATTGCAGCCAACACTGTGCCCATGACGATGACGGCCAATGCAAGGGATCCGGCTACGTTTTTCAGCAGTACCTGTACGCAGTAGAGCAAGTCGTTGGCCACTCCGCTGCGCTCCATCATGACCCCCATGAAGACAAATGCGGGAACAGCCACCAGTACCAGGTTCTCAGCACCCTGGAACCAGATTCTGGGTAGGAAGTTAAAAAATTCGATCAGATCGAACATGTCTAACCAATAGCCAATCATGCCAAATAGAAAGGCAATGCCGCCGAGGATGAAAGCCACCGGAAACCCTGAAAACAACAGACACGCCAGGGTCGCAAACATGATGATGGGAAGAAAATCCTGCACGAGATACAGGAGTTCTTCTTGTTCCTCGGCGTTCATGCCGAGGATTCTCACGTAGGCAAAGGCGATCACCGCAAGGATGACGACAACGATACCGATGCCCCAGTAGCGCCCGGTACTTTTTTGGACTTCTTCCATTCCGTGACTCCGATTTCGAATAGTAGTGTCGGTCGATGTCTTCAACCGTTACGCAATCTTCCCTGGCAGCTGCCGTTGTCCGGCGCTTTCCATTCTTCCTTCAAGGGATCGTTCCAGTCTGAAACCGGCCTCAAATCACTGGATGTTCCAACCGGCCAGCTTGTCCTCTGCCGCGGATGTTAGCTTATAAGGCAAGCACAATTCCACACTGTATTCGAGGTCCAGGCGGCAGATGACTAGAATCCCACCTGATCTGCCCCCTTAAGGGCCAGCATCTGGCGCGCCTCATCTGCGCTCGCAATGTCCATCGACAGGCGTTCCACGACACGGCGAATGATCGAGACCTGCTCGGCATTGGATGTCGCGAGTTGTCCCTTCCCCGCATATAGGCTGTCTTCGAGTCCGACACGCACGTTGCCCCCCATGATCGCGCTCATGGTGACCAGCGGTAATTGGTGCCGGCCTCCGGCGAGCAGACTCCACACGTAGTCATCACCAAACAACTTGTCGGCGATGCGACGCATGTGGGTCACATTTTCAGGATCAGCACCGATACCCCCTAAAATGCCAAAAATGGATTGTACGAAAAGCGGTGGCTTGACCAGCCCGCGGTCTAGAAAGTGTGCAAGATTATAGAGATGGCCAATGTCGTAGCACTCAAATTCGAAACGCGTGCCGCACCCCTCACCCAGTGTTTGAAGTACATGCTCAATGTCTTTAAACGTGTTGCGAAAGATAAAGTCACGACTGTTTTCCAGGTGTGCCCGCTCCCATTCATAGCGAAATTCGTTGTAGCGTTGCAGCATCGGGAAAAGCCCAAAATTCATCGAACCCATATTGAGCGAGCACATTTCGGGGCTGGCTCTGAGCGGTGCGGCGAGACGCTCGTCCAGAGTCATGCCATGGCCGCCACCGGTGGTAATGTTGATTACGGCATCGCAGCCGTCACGAATGGTGGGCAGAAACTGCATGAACATTTCAGGGTCTGGGGTGGGTCGACCATCGACTGGGTCCCGCGCATGCAGGTGAATGATAGCGGCGCCCGCTTCGGCCGCGTCGATCGATTGTTGCGCAATGTCTGCCGGGGTTAATGGTAGGTGGGGAGACATGCTTGGTGTGTGGATTGACCCAGTGACGGCACAGGTGATGATGACTTTGCGGCCTTTGGCCATAACGTACTCCTTTGAAAACTCGGGGGTTTTAATCGTGGTGTTTTAATCGGTAGATTGATCGAGAATGGCTTCGGCTTCGATTTCGACTTTCAGTTCCGTGCTGACAAGGGCGGGGACCCCGACTAGGGTCGAGGCAGGCCGATGTTCACCAAAGTACGCCTGCCGAATTGGGTTAATCTTTTCCCTGTCGTTAACATCGATGAGGAAAACCTGCACTTTGACGATATTTTCGGGCCGGCCCCCCGCGGCGCGCAGCGCCCCGTCGAGGTTGTGCATGGCGACCTCAAATTGTTCGACGACGTCTGTAGGAACCGAACCGTCTGGGCGGATACCCACGGTGCCAGACAACCACACTCGGTCACCCGCCCGCACCGCGTGGCAATAGTGGCTCACCGGCTTAGGTTGCTCCTCAAGGAGATATCGTTGAATTGTTGTCATTGCCAATCACCTCATCATGGGTTAATGATCACGCTATCATGATTGTCGTGCCTCTGCCAAACGCTTCATCACCGTCGATGCGAGACAATAAGGGGATTCATACTGGTCCACGGGATGGCCACACTACGAATATTTCAGTCGTTGAATGACGTGACACCTACCCGCTACAAGCCACCACGTCGCAATGGGAGCGCAGAACTTATTCGCAATAGGGAGTTCGTGTCGTTGTGGTTTGTTGGCGGTGCACTAAACACAGTTCGCTGGCTGGAGATGCTGGCAGTTGGTGTGGCGGTGTTCGAAATCACCGCATCCCCCTTTACGGTGGCCCTGATGGTGATCTTGCGGTTCCTGCCCTTGGCGCTCTTGGGCGCTTTGACAGGCGCGCTATCGGAACGAATTAATCGTCGCCTCGTGTTGTTGGTCAGTATGTTTCTTATCGGAGTGGCTTCATTAGGGTTTGGTCTCATGGCGCTAAATAGCCAAGTTACGTTGTGGCTGCTGAGCGCAAGCGCACTGCTGAATGGTTTGCTATGGGCGTTTGATAATCCGGTTCGCAGAACATTGTTTGCTGATGTGGTAACGCCTGCTCAACTGGGTTCCGCCATGACTTTGGACACTGTGACAAGCAACAGCACTCGTTTTGTCGGACCGATACTTGGGGGGCTTTTTCTCGAATATGCTGGCATACACGGCGTGTTTTTTCTCGGCGCGCTTCTTTACGCAGCGGCGACATTAATCACGCTGTTTGGCACACGGGCAGCTGGAAGCCAGAAATTGGGCAAGGTCTCAAGTGTTTTTTCTGCGTTGCTGGATGGGTTTCGTTTACTGCGACAGGAGCGCACTTTGCAGGGTGTGATGGCTGTGACGTTAGTCTTTAATGTATGGGCCTTTCCGTTTGTGTCGATGATTCCGGTCATTGGTAAGGAGGTGTTGGATTTAACGCCTTTGCCATTAGGCGTATTGATGAGCGCCGAAGGCGTGGGTGCACTGTCGGGAGCGCTACTTATTCTGGCCTTCGCTGAGCTGCGGCATTATCGATATCTGTACACTTATGGGACATTTCTCTGTTTGGTCATGGCGTTTGCGTTTTCACAGATGGGGTCTTTCCTACCGGCTGCGGGCGTTCTCTTCTTGACTGGCATTGGGGCTGGTTGTTTTTCGGCTATGCAGGGCGTGTTGGTGATGTTGTGCACCCCAGTCGAAGCGCGTGGGCGGATGATGGGGGTCTTGTCGGTATGTATTGGTTTATGTACCGTGGGTTTTCTACATATTGGTTTGCTTGGAAATTGGCTCGGCGCCGAGCTCGCGATTGTTATCTGCACAGTCGAAGGGTTTCTAGTGTTGTTGCTGGTGTGTCGGGTCTGGCCTGAGGTCCTGGCCTCCCAGACATTACCTGATCGTTAGTAAGCAGCAGGCGGAAGTTAGTCGAAATAGAAGAGATTTGATGAAAATTACCAACATACATGTGAATCATTTTCGTATTCCGCTTGATCCACCGCTGTCTGACTCTACGCATGGTTTGATTACCACTTTCGGGCTCGTCACGGTGCGGATTAGTACTGATACAGGTCAGAACGGCCTTGGCTATACCTACACGGTAGGTGATATTGGAACAGCTGCGATTCATCGACTGATTGAAGAAAACTTGGTGCCATGGTTGTTGGGTCGTGATGCGGGCGCTATCGACCGGTTATGGCAGGACATGTGGTGGCATCTGCATTTCGTCGGTCGCGGAGGGATTGCCAGTTTTGCCATGGCGGCAGTTGATATTGCGTTGTGGGATCTTAAGGCGCGTGCGCGCGAAGTCCCGCTATGGCGGATGCTCGGTGGGGGTGATGGCCGAGTGAAAGCATACGCCGGTGGGATCGATCTGCAGTTCACACTCGATGAGTTAAGGACACAAACTCAAGGCTTTACGGACCGGGGCTTTCGCGCGGTCAAGATGAAGGTGGGGCGAGCGCATTTGTCTGAAGACGTGGAGCGGGTCTTTGCCATGCGAGAATGGCTCGGCGACGACATTCCATTGATGGTTGATGCCAACATGCGCTGGAGCGTGAGCGAGGCGGTGCGTGCTGCGCGGAGGTTGGCCCAGGCCGATATTTTCTGGCTCGAAGAGCCGACGATTCCAGATGATGTGGCGGGCCATGCCCGTATTGCACGCGAAGGTGGTGTGCCGATCGCCAGTGGCGAGAACCTGCACAGTACTTACGAATTTCGTGACTTGATCCGTTACGGTGGCGTCAGTTTTCCTGAACCTGATGCGGCGACGCTGGGTGGTATTACACCTTGGCTGCGCGTCGCTCGGCTGGCGGAGAGTCACAATTTGCCGGTAACCTCGCACGGCGTTCACGACCTTCACGTTCACCTGCTCGGAGGTATTCCTAATGCGTCTTATCTGGAGGTTCACGGCTTCGGTCTCGACCGATTTATTGAGTCACCTCTGCAGATTAGCGAAGGCTTGGCAAAGGCGCCTGATCGACCTGGGCACGGAGTGGCGTTCGATTTCGATGCCCTCTCATCGTTAGCACCCTGAGCGGTGTTCGCGGCGAGCGGGATTTATACAACCAGCCGTAAAGGAGGAAGCATTATGTCATTTCAAACCCGTTATATTTTCTCAGCCAGTATGGATGTGAGTCCTGAAAGTGAAAGCCTTTTTAATGAGGTTTATGACGATGAACACGTCCCCATGTTGCTGAAGGTGCCTGGAGTCGTCGCAGTATCCCGGTTAATCACCGAGGAGCTAAAAGTGGCCATGGGTGGAGAGATCCATGTGGTGCCAAACGATGGAATCCCCCGATATAGTGCTGTGTATCAGATAGAAAGCCCCGAGGTGCTGACCTCCAATGCCTGGGCCGCTGCCGTTGAGCAGGGTCGTTGGCCGGGACAGGTAAGGCCCCATACCTCGAACCGACAGCACGTTCTGCGCAAGGTGATCACGCCGTCAGAGGAATAACGTAAAGCGTACGCTAAATCAGTTGGCAGTCTTTGCATCGGTGTTGGTGGTGGGTGCCATCGATAAAGCGTCACGGTTGCCGAACAAGGTTCCGATAAATGCTGGCGCCCCACGGTGCCGTTCGGTGTCAATGCGCACGGTTACCGTCATGCCGGCTCGGAGCGCGGTTGCCTTCGTTGCCTGCTGGTCGAGGTCTAAGCGAATGGGAACCCACTGTACGACTTTGACCCAGTTACCCGAGGCATTTTGCGGTGGTAAAAGAGCAAACTCCGCACCGGTTGCCGGCGCAATATTGTCGACGATGGTCTCCCAGATTTGATCAGGGTAGGCGTCCGCCACCACACTGGCCTGCTGCCCCTCACGAACATAAGTCAGTTGGGTTTCCTTGAGGTTGGCTTCAACCCAGACCTTGGTGGTGTCAACCAGGCTGAAGACGGGTTTCCCAGCTGCTACAAATTCGCCTGTTTGTAGTTTGAGGTTGGTGATAATTCCGCTGGTAGCTGCGACTATTTTGGTACGGGCCAGATTCAGCGCTGCCTGATTATGGGTCGCACGCGCGCGTCGGTAATCGGGATGACTTTCAATGGGTCGGTTGACGTCACCTCCCAGTGTGGCGAGCACTCGTTCAGTGCTCTGTTTAATCAATTGCACCTGTTGTTTGGCGGTCTCCACCGTATGTAGCGCTTCGTCGTAGTGCTCTTCACTGCCAAGGCCCTGCTTGCGCAGTTGGCGTTGACGTTTTAATTGGCGACTCAGAAAATCAACCTGCTCCAGTGCGTGTTTCCTCTTGATCAGTGTCTCTCGATAATCAGCACGAAGCGATTCGATGTCTGTCGCGACGATGTCCATTTCAGATTCAGCCCGTTGCACTTCTATTTCGTAAGGCGCAGCGTCCAACAGAAACAGTAGGTCGCCCTTACGCACACGCTGGTTTTCCTCGACAGCGACGTGGACTACGCGGCCAGACACATCGGCGCTAATAGTAATAACATCTGATTTGACGTAAGCATTTTCGGTTACCACATAGCGTCCACCGGTTGCATACAGGTAAATCAGTCCTAGTAGCGCGATCACGGGCACTACCAGCAGGAGCAGCGGTCGCAGAAGTGGTCGGGATTTCGGGCGTGGGGACCCGCTGTCATCGCTCAACGGGATGTTTCCCCTTTAGGGGTTGCCGACTTCGATGCGCCGCTTTCATTAAGTCGGGCAAGGTTTGCTTTGATGGTAATTAGCGAGTCCACAAATTGTTCGCGATCACTACGACTCAGTCCAAACAGCGCGTCACGACGCATCTCAGCTGCGATGGTGCGCATTGTCTGCACTGAAGGTTCGACCTCGGCAGTCAGATAGACCCGTTTTGCCCGTCGGTCATTATCATCGATCTGTCGACGAACCAGATCTTTGGCTTCCATTCGGTCAAGCAATCTGCCGAGTGTCGCTTTTTCTATGTCAAGTATTTCCGCCAGGTCCGACTGCGTGATACCGTCTTGCCTGAAAAGATGGGTCAGGACCCACCACTGTGACCGAGTAAGGCCGAGAGCTCGCACTCGACGGTCGAACGTCGTTCGGAGCAGGCGCGCCACGTCGTTGACGAGAAAGCCAAAGTTCCGTTCAAGGTTTTCGCGCACTGAGCTAAAATTAGTTGCCTAAACGATAATAACTAAGGATATTATAACTAGGGATACTATTATGAATCAAATTAACCTGAATGGCCGTCACGCCGTTGTTACCGGCGCCGCGCAGGGAATTGGACTTGCGATCGTCGAGCGCTTTCTTGCATCGGGCGCGAGCGTTAGCCTGTGGGATCGAGATAACGAGTTACTGAAGGAAACGGTATCGGGACTGGATTACGAGGGTGCTGTGCATCACATGGCGATCGATGTTACCGATGCTGAAGGCGTTGCGGAGGCATTAAAGCAGACAGAGCGCGCGATCGGCGGGATTGACATTATGATTAATAACGCGGGTATTGCCGGACCGATCGCTCCGTCCTGGGAATATCCTGTCGATGCGTGGCGTGAGGTAATTGAGGTTGATCTCAATGGTGTATTCTTTTGTTGTCGCGCGGTTTTGCCAGGGATGCGGGAGCGAAATTACGGGCGTATTGTGAACGTGGCGTCAATAGCCGGTAAGGAGGGCAATCCCAATGCCGCGGCCTACAGCGCAGCTAAAGCGGGTGTCATTGCACTGACTAAGTCGTTGGCTAAAGAAACGCCGGATTTGAGCATTTCAATCAATTGCGTCACTCCGGCGCCCGTAAAGACACGAATTTTTGATCAAATCACGCAGGAGCATATTGATTACATGTTGTCAAAAGTTCCGCGTGGACGTTTCCTCGAGCGCGAGGAAGCCGCTGCCATGATTGCGTGGATGGCATCGGAAGAAAATTCTTATACCACGGGCGCTGCGTTTGATCTTAGCGGTGGACGCGCGACCTACTAGAGTCCGTTGGGGCACAGAGCGAGAGGCAAGGAATGATGCAGCCGTCACACAAGACCACCATCATGGTGACACGGCGCTGGACTGAGACCGTTTACCACGAGCTGGCAGAACGTTACGACGCGAGGTTGAATCTGGATGACCGGGAACTGTCTGCTGAAGACATCATTTCGGGTTGCGAAGGGGTAACGGTGCTTTGCCCAACGACCATGGATGCGATCGATGCGGCATTGATCGCCCGGTTGCCGGACAGTGTGTGCCTGATTGCCGGGTTTGGGGCTGGAACCGAGCATATCGATGTGGCCGCGGCGCTCGAACGACAGATACTGGTTAGCAATACTCCCGGTGCGGTGACAGAGGATACGGCTGATATAGCCTTCGCATTGATTCTCGCAGCGTGCCGACGATTGGTTCACGGTGATAACCACCTGCGAGCAGGGCGCTGGGATGGGGTGCGTATCGATGAACCATTGGCTGGCGTCAGTGTATGGGGTTCGACGATCGGGATCGTTGGTTTGGGACAGATAGGGCGGGCTGTTGCGCGCCGCGCCCGTGCTTTTGGTATGCAGGTGCTCTATCACAATCGCAATCGGCAGGTGGATGCAGAAACCGAATTTAACGCCACCTACTGCCCGGATTTTGCTGAGTTGCTGGCGCTGTCCGATGTGGTCTCGTTGCATTGTCCACTGACACCGGCGACACACCATCTTATCGATCGAGCCGCGCTGTCACAGATGAAACCAACGGCAGTGCTGATCAACACGGCACGCGGGCCGGTGGTGGATGAATTAGCCTTGATCGATTGCTTGAGTAGCGGTGGAATTTTCGCCGCTGGCCTCGATGTTTATGAACACGAACCGAAAGTGCCAGCAGAACTGATGGCACTGGGAAATGTCGTGCTGGCTCCCCATCTCGGTACGGCGACGCGCAACGCACGTGATGCCATGGGAATGCGAGTGATTGCCAATATCGAGGCTTTTCTGTCCACCGGTTCCCCCGGCGATCAAGTCACCGTCTAGGCCGTGGGGTCAAGCACGCTGTCTATCAGTGAGAGTGGCGCGGTAACGTCTTGCGGATACGCTGATATTTGGCTGCGAGTTCGATAATGCCGCCGCCCGCGAGTTGCCCCACGGTGCTGCGGTAGATTTCCTGCCAGGGGGTTTGGTGTTCAATGACTGCCTCTTCAAGCGCCTGGCGTCGCGCGTCCAGCGTGTCGTCATCGAGAAGCACATCCAGTGTCCCCGTGTTTAGATCGATTCGCACGGCATCTCCAGTGACCAGTATGGCAAGACCACCACCCACGGCAGATTCGGGTGACACGTTCAAGATAGACGGGCTACCGGAAGTGCCGCTTTGCCGTCCGTCGCCCAGGGTTGGTAATTCTCGGATACCTTGTTTGATGAGTTGGTCTGGGGGCTGCATGTTAACGACTTCGGCCGAGCCCGGATAACCGACTGGGCCGCAGCCACGGATAACCAGAATACAATCGGCGTCGATATTGAGCGCGGCATCGTTGATCCGGGCATGGTAATCCTCCGGGCCCTCAAACACGATGGCACGCACTTCAAACACGTTTTCGTGGCCCGGTCTGGACAGGTAGCGTTCACGAAAATCATCACCGATGACCGAAGTTTTCATGATGGCGGCGTCACATAGATTGCCGCGTAGGACCGCGAAACCAGCGTTCTCCTTCATGGGATCAGTGTAGGAGCGAATCACATCGTGATTACGTGATGGACTGTCACTGCAGTTTTCAGCGATGGTGGTACCGTCACAAGTGAGGGCGTCGCCATGAAGTTTGCCAGCGCGCAGCAGTTCGTGCATAACCGCTGGCACGCCACCCGCCAAGTGATAGGCCTCCCCGAGATACTCCCCCGCCGGTTGTAGATTGACCAGTAGCGGAATGTCCAGGCCAATGGTTTCCCATTCGCCAATATCTAGTGCTACGCCGATGTGGCTGGCAATGGCATTGATATGAATCGGGGCATTGGTCGAACCACCAATGGCAGAATTAACCCGAATGGCGTTTTCAAAGGCCTTGCGGGTCAGGATGCGAGATGGTGTCAGGTCTTCTTCGACCATTTCGACAATGCGCAGACCTGTCCGGTACGCTATTGCGGCACGTTCCTTTAGCGGTGCCGGTATGGCCGCACTGCCGGATAGACTGATGCCCAGCGCCTCGGCAAGGGAGTTCATGGTCGTTGCAGTACCCATGGTATTGCAGTGTCCGGGTGAGGGAGTGGCATCGGCGACCAGTTGAATGAATTCCTCGTCGTCGATTTCGCCAGCGGCTAGCAATTTCCTCGCTTCCCAGACGATTGTTCCGGAGCCTGCCAGTTGGCCGCGCCAATAGCCATTCATCATGGGCCCCCCGGACAACGCAATGGCCGGGATGTCGACCGTGGCGGCGCCCATGATCATGGCCGGTGTGGTTTTGTCGCAGCCTGTGGTTAGCACGACGCCGTCGATGGGATAACCGAACAGAACCTCAACCAGGCTCAGATACTGCAGGTTGCGATCGAGCGCAGCCGTGGGACGTTTGCCGCTTTCCTGTATCGGGTGCACCGGAAACTCGATGGCGATTCCACCTGCCTCACGGATGCCTTCACGTATGCGTCTCGCGAGGTCTATATGGATTCGATTGCACGGCACCAGGTCGCTGCCTGTCTGTGCAATGCCAATGATAGGCTTTCCCGAGCGCAGTTCCGCAGCACTAATGCCAAAATTGGTGTAACGTTCTATGTGAAGTGCAGTGGCGCTGGGGTCACCGGGAATGTCAAACCATTCTCTACTGCGTAATCGTTTCTTGGGTTTTTCTGCCATGGGAAGTCTCGGTCTTAACTCTCATAAAGTCTGGTTAGTGCGGGTGTCGTCTGTTTGGTGGAGCCGCAATCTGTTCACGCGAGTATAGGTTCGTGCCTGGCTCATCGCCAACCAGACACGATACTTTAGTTCAGATTAAACGTGGCGAGGGCATAACAAAGTGAGCACTACCACGGACGAGGCTGCGCAACTCCTCTTGGCTGCCTGGAAAGGGGCAACTCGTATCGATGGGTTGCCTTCGAGGTGCAGACCCGCTGACCTCGACCAGGGTTATGCCATACAAGATGCGTTGCTTGTAGCGACTGGCGAGACGCTTGCCGGTCATAAGATTGCTGCGACCAGCATGGCAGGCCAGCAACACATTGGGATTACCCATCCGATTACAGGGGGATTGTTGAGTTCTCAAATCCGCTCACCTGGTGCGCAGGTGTCGTTAAGCGGCAATCAGATGTGCGCGGTAGAGGCAGAATTTGTATTTGAATTTAACGCGTGCCTGCTGCCTCGGGCGACGCAGTATTCGAGAATGGAAGTTTTGCAAGCAGTCGGTGCGTTATGTCTTGGCATCGAAATTCCTGATTCTCGTCTGAGCGGTTTTGCGGGGGCGGGTGCACCCCAATTGGTGGCAGACAATGCGTGTGCACATGTGTTCGTCCTGGGGCAGGCTGTTACCAGCGGTTGGCGCCAGGATGACCTGGCTGCACAGCGGGTTGCGCTGTGTGTCAACGGTAATGAGGCGGCTGTCGGTTGTGGTGCGCACGCGCTGGGTGACCCGCGTGACGCATTGGTTTGGTTCGTCAATCACCTGTCTTCGAGGGGAAAGAAAATTGAGTCGGGACAATTTGTGACGACCGGGGTTTGCGCGGGACCGGTGGCGGTGAAACCTGGGCAGTCTGTCATTGCTCGTTTTGACGGTTATGGCGAAGTTAATCTGAGGTTAACGGGCGAGGACTGAGCCGATAATCTATCCAGCACCGAGGGTAACGATACGAGGGTGGGGCTATGGCAATCTTGAATCGTTTTGGTTTAGCGCTTAATGGCGACGCGTGACTAGTGATGGCTGCGCACACTTGGTGGGTGACTAAGTTGGCGTGTAGGCAGAAAGGTCTGATGTCTCGCTTGCGTCAAACTGAATTTCAACGTGGTTGTTGTCAGGGTCGTAGACGTTAACCATGCGGTTGTTGTTCGACGGTGACACGCTGACGTTATAGGCTAAACGTCGCTCGCGTAGTCCCATCAAAAACACATTTAGCCCGGTCGCACGAAAGGCAAAGTGCTCAATGCGCACTTCTGTTGCCCTTGGCGTGATATCGACGCCGCGCAGGTGAATCAGTGGGCGATCTGCGAGATAAAGCCACGCGCCAGGAAAGCTGAAATCCGGTCGCCAGCCTTTCTCGAGCCCCAGCACTTCAGCGTAAAACGCAGTCATGGCGGTGACGTTAGCTGTTCGAATGTTGATGTGATCGAAGTCGATGATAGACATCATGTCCCCAAGGCGAAATCACAGGTAGTTAATTTAAGATTATAGGCTTTCGCCGATGCTTCGATGAGCGGGATAGAATAATGTGAACAGTGGTTTGGTCTAATAACAGCAGATCATAGAGGTAGATGTGTGAGCGAAGTGGGAATCCTTGTCAATCCGGCGGCGGCAAGAGACGTACGTCGTCTGATCAGTGGTGCCACCAGCGTTTCGCTATCAGAGCGAAGTGCTCGGGTGCAGCGCGTCCTGGCCGGTCTTGGAGCGCTCGGTGTTGACCGGGTATGGATGATGTTTGATCGCGCCGGAATCGCCGGCGGATTGGTCCAAGCAAGCGAACGCGCAACCGGTTGGCCAGAGATTTGTTTTCTTGACATGCCCGTTGAGGGTCGGCCGTTTGATACCCAGCTGGCGGTGCGCTGTATGCGAGAGGCAGGCGTCAGTTGTATCGTTGTCCTGGGTGGTGACGGTACACACCGCCTGGTTTCCCATGAATGCGGATCGCTCCCCTTAGTCTGTTTGTCCACCGGGACTAATAATGCTTTTCCAAGATGCCAGGAAGAGACCGTGGCGGGACTGGTGGCCGGTGCGGTGGCGAATGGCCTTGTCGATAGTCAGGCCGTATGTCAGCGCAACAAACGCTTGCGCTGTTTTGTTGATGGCGAGGAAAAGATTGCCGCATTGGTGGATATCTGTGTTGCCCGTGAACCCTGGGTTGGTACCCGCGCTTTGTGGCGGCCCGAAAACTTTGCGACGCTTTATCTGACTTTTGCCGAGCCAGGAGCCATTGGTTTATCTTCTATCGGCAGTTTGGTTGCACCGGTGTCGCGTGAAGCACAGGTTGGCATTGCGATCAAATTTGGTCCGGGTCGATTTGTCGATGCACCGATTGCACCGGGATTGATGCGACGGGTTGAGATTGCGGATGTTCACCCATTGATATTGGGTGAGCGGGTTCGTGTGCCGGCGATAATGGGGACGCTTGCGTTGGATGGTGAAAAGGAAGTGACCCTGGGTGCAGATCAATGTGTTGAGATCGAGTTAGGACAAGATGGGCCGTGGTCAGTTAACGTTGCGGCCGCGATGGCAGTCATTGCGGGACGCGGTCTGCTTTCTGATGGTCCGTGGGATTCTGCTCAAGAGGCTGTATAGCCGCCATCGACAGGCAATGCGGTGGCCGTGACAAAGGATGCTTCATCGGAGGCAAGAAAAAGGATGACATTAGCGATTTCCTCGGGCTCTCCCAGTCGACCCATCGGATGCCGTCGTTTAAGTGTTTCATGCAGGTCGGGTGAGTCAGACAAGCCAGCAGTCAGGGCGGTGTAGATGAACCCCGGGCAGACGGCGTTTACCCGAATGTTCTCCGGTGCCAAGCGGACGCCGAGATCGCGCGTCATCTGTATGACCCCGCCCTTGCTGTGGGGATAAGGATTAAACCCATCAGACAGCGGCAAGTCGGGGTGGTAAGCCACCAAACCCATGATGGAGGCCAAGTTGATAATGGCACCGCTGGCGTTTTGCCGCATGGCTTCGACGGCCGCGTGGGACATGAGCAGGGTGCCTTTCATGTTGACTCGAATGACCGAATCCCATTTCTCATCAAAAGACAGCGAATCATCCAGGCCGCGGGGAGTGATTCCGGCCGAGTTGACTAAGATATCCAGTCGCCCTGTGTGTTTGACAAGGGCGTTAACCAAGGCCTCGCATTGGTCTCGCTCGGCGATATCTGCCTTCTCGACTTGCAGTTGTCCGTTGTTGTTTGTTCGGCGCAGTGCATCCAGGGCGCTCTGATCAATATCCGTTGCTAAAACGTGTGCGCCCTCAGCGAGGAAGCGGACCACAGTGGCTCGGCCGATGCCGGATGCACCGCCAGTGACAATAGCGACCTTGCCTTCAAGTCGACCGGGCATCGGTATCCTCCTCAAGCAGCGCGATCGCGATGGCAGCCCACTCGCTCTCGAGGGATTCGATTGCGGGTTGACGATTACAGCGGCGATACCAGTAGTGGGCGTTGTCGATGTCTCCTTCCTTTCGGTGGAGATACGCGTGGACCCAAGCATCCTCCTCGCTGTTACCAGCCTGGACCACTCGATGGGCTGTGTCCCAGTCGCCGTTCGCGTCATGCCACAGACCCGTGAGTGCGCAACTCATGTCGTGGGGCGCCGTTTTGTCGTTGAGGCTGGCGCGGAAGGATGCGAAGGGGCTTTTAGTCATGTTCGTGCAAAGTGCTTATCAAGGGACTGTGGTTTTAGGCAGTTGTCTATGGTAGGTAGAGGCTAACATGAACGTCCTGGCCTTCGAAAAATCCGCCAGTTTCCTATCGGAGAATGGTATGACAGGGATGTGAAAACCATTGTGCCGGTGTGTCTTTGAAGTGTCAGACGGTGTCAAGTGCGTCGTGCGACGCTACAATGGCTGCCTGCTCAATTAGTAACTAAATCTAAGTAAAGGAATTTAAGCAATGCGTTACGAAGCACCGCAAACGGTCGATCAGGCAATTTCGTTGCTGGCCGGTACTGACGGGGATCCCCGCGTGCTGGCCGGTGGTACCGATCTGCTTGTGCAGCTCCGCGCCGGTTTCATAGATCCCGAATTGATCGTTGACATTAAACAGATTGATGAAACCACTGCCATCACCGCAGAAGATGGTGGCTTTCGAGTCGGGGCGGCGGTTAGCGGTGCAAGGGTGAAAGAACACAACACGCTGAGTTTATTGTGGCCCGGTGTGGTGGAGGCGGCAGATCTTATTGGCTCAACCCAGATTCAAGGCCGCGCGTCGATGGGTGGGAATCTGTGCAACGCGTCGCCCGCTGCGGACACGGTGCCGGCATTGATTGCTGCTGGGGCAACATGTGCGTTGGCGGGCCCAGGTGGTCGACGAGAGGTGCCAGTTGAAGAGGTCTGTACGGGTCCAGGCCAGACCATCCTGAGTAATGGCGAATTTATCGTTTCGATTCTGTTGCCGGCGCGTGGATCACGGTCCGGGGATGCTTACCTGCGTTTTATCCCTCGTACTGAAATGGATATCGCCGTGGTGGGTGTTGGAGTCAGTCTCAGTCTTGGCGCCGATGGGCAGTGCAGTGCAGCGCGCGTCGCAGTTGGTGCCGTCGCTCCGACCGCACTACTAGTGCCGGCAGCGGCTGAAGCCCTTATCGGCGGCGTTGTCGACGACGCTGCCATTGATGCCATGGCAGCTGCGGTGCGCGCAGTTTGCCGGCCGATAGATGACAAGCGCGGTACAGTGGCTTATCGCATTGAAGTGGCGGGTGTGCTCGCTGGGCGAGTTTGCAGAATCGCGCTAGAACGCGCAGGGAGTACCTAATGGCTAAATATCATATCACGACTCGAATCAATGGCGATGACGTTGAGTTTTTGTGTGCACCCGAACAGACGCTACTCGACGTGCTCCGCGATGATTTGCGCTTGACGGGCAGTAAAGAAGGTTGTGCGTCAGGCGATTGCGGTGCGTGCAGTGTCACGATAGATGGCCGTCTGGTTTGTTCTTGTTTGGTGTTGGCGGCTGAAGTGGGTGGGCAAGAAATCGAAACCATTGAGGGAATGGCTGACGGTGACCGATTGCATCCATTGCAGCAGAAATTCCTTGATTTCGCCGCTCTCCAGTGTGGCGTGTGCACGCCGGGCTTTCTGATCGCGGCGAAGGCGCTACTCGATCGCAATTCGAACCCGAGCGAGACCGAGGTTCGGTACTGGTTGGCAGGTAATCTCTGTCGCTGCACGGGTTACGACAAAATCGTTCGAGCGGTTCTGGATACGGCCGCTGACATGAGGGATTAAACAATGACGGATTCAAATGAGACCCCATCTGGAAACGGGACGGGCAATGGCAAGGACTACAAGTGGGTTGGCACACGGGCGGTGCGCCCGGATGGCGTAGACAAGGTCACCGGCCGAGCCAAATTTGGTGCTGACCTGCATCTGCCGAATATGTTAGTCGGCAAGGTCTTGCGTAGCCCTCATGCGCATGCCCACATTCGCTCCATCGACACATCGGCGGCCGAAGCATTGAGCGGTGTCAAAGCCGTCATCACGCGAGATGATTTCTCCGATCAACCCAAAGGTGCAGTGCAGCCCGCCGGTGAGATGACGATTAACTACCGGGACATGGTGCGCAATGTCATGGCACGTGAAAAGGCGTTATACGAAGGTCATGCAATAGCGGCGGTAGCGGCTGTGGATGCTCGAATCGCGGCCAAGGCCCTATCGCTCATCAAGGTTGACTTCGAGGTTCTGCCCCACGTGATCGATCCGGTAGCGGCGATGGAGAGCGGCGCCCCTATCATCCAGGAAGACTTAATCACGGAGGGTATGGAGCAGTCGCCGGGAGCCATGACCAACATTGCAAAGCGTGTCGAATTCGGTCACGGTGATGTTGCGGTTGGATTTGCTGAGGCAGATGTGGTGATTGAACGCGAGTTCACCACGCAGCCCGTACATCAGGCCTATATCGAGCCTCATGCCTGTGTTGCCAGTATGACCGAGGACGGCCAGGGCGAACTGTGGCTATCTACCCAAGGCCACTACGTTGCTCGCGGACACTGCGCTACGTTACTGGGTCTTGACGTATCGAAATTGCGAGTCCAGGCATCAGAAATTGGTGGGGGATTTGGCGGTAAGACTGTGGTTTACCTTGAGCCGTTGGCTTTGGCGCTATCACGCAAAGCATGCCAGCCTGTGAAGATGGCGATGACGCGGGAAGAAGTTTTCCGCGCCACCGGCCCCACTTCAGGTGCCCATTTATGGGTGAAAGTCGGTGCGACCAATGATGGTCGTATCACGGCAGCCGATGCAGTGCTCAAGTATCAGGCAGGGGCGTTTCCCGGGTCACCGGTGGCGCAGGGAGCGCAGTGCGCATTCGCGCCTTACGAGCTTAATCATGTCAGAACAGTCGGCTATGACATTCTGGTTAATCGCCCCAAAGTGGCCGCGTATCGGGCGCCGGGGGCTCCCATCGCAGAATATGCGACTGAATCGGTGATGGATGAAATTGCAGGGGTCATCGGTATGGATCCGCTTGCGTTTCGTCTTAAGAATGCTCCGAAACAAGGCTCACAATCTTCTTATGGCCCGAAATTTCCGGTGATTGGTTGTATCGAGACGCTCGAGGCGGCACGAGACCATGACCACTACCAGAGCCCGTTGAAAGCTGGACAGGGCCGCGGTGTTGCCACGGGTTACTGGTTTAATATCGGTGGTCAAACCTCGGCGACGCTTAACCTCAGCGAAGACGGCTCAGTGGCACTCGTCTTGGGTACAGTCGATGTTGGGGGTACGCGTGCCTCGTTATCTATGATGGCGGCCGAGGAGCTGGGCATTGATTTGGACAAGGTTCGCCCCATGATCGGTGATACCAGTGCATTGGGCTATAACATGCTGACTGGCGGCAGTCGGGTAACTTTTGCCGGCGGTATCGCCGTGGTCGGTGCGGCACAGGATCTGATCGGAACATTGAAAGATCGGGCAGCTAAGTTCTGGGATATTCCCGTCGATGATGTGGAGTGGGCCGAGGGTGAGGCGCGGGCGACGAACGGGTACACCGACAATATGCAACCATTGTCGTTGCAGGAAATCGCCAAGGATATGGCCAAGACTGGGGGGCCGATTGTTGGTGCCCATTCGATCAATGCACAGGGTGCTGGCCCGAGTTTTGGTACACACGTTGTTGATGTCGACGTAGACCGAGAAACAGGTCGTGTATGGGTGACTCGGTATACCGTCGTTCAGGATGCAGGTAAGGCCATCCATCCAAGTTACGTTGAGGGCCAGTACCAGGGCGGTGCAGTGCAGGGCATCGGTTGGGCTCTTAACGAGGAATATATCTATGATGACAAGGGACGTCTGGAGAATGCTGGGTTTCTCGATTACCGAGTGCCGGTTTGTTCCGACGTCCCGATGATCGATACGGTCATTGTTGAGGTAGCAAACCCAACGCACCCTTATGGTGTACGGGGCGTTGGTGAGACACCGATTGTGCCGCCGATGGCGGCTATCTCGAATGCGCTCGCCAATGCACTAGGCATTCGTTTTACCGACTTACCTATGTCACCGCCGAGAGTGCTTGCAGCCATAAAAGCAGCTAATGGCGCTGCCACCACGGCGAGCTGATGGCTAGAATCGTGCTGACCGGTAATCTCCAGCTACACACTGAGGGTGTCAGTGAATTGGAGCTTGACGTCAACACGATTCGCCAGCTAATGCGACAACTGAGCACGCGCTATCCAGGATTGCCGGCTGATTTCGAGGACGAGGTAGCGGTCTCCATCGATGGCACTATCTATCAGGATGACTGGTTTGCCGAAATTGCACCCGACAGTGAAGTGCATCTCCTGCCAAGAATTGGTGGCGGCTGACGCTGCTTAATTGGTGGTGCGCAGGCGAACGATGATATCGCTCGCGACGTTGCAGGCGCGAGTAGGAAGCGAGATCGGCATCTCTCCATGGATCGATATATCGCAACAGTCAATTGATGACTTTGCTGCGGTGACCATAGACCATCAGTTTATTCACGTTGATCCGGTAAGGGCCCGATCGGATGCGCCGTTTGGTGGGACGATTGCACACGGGTTTCTGACCTTATCGTTTTTGAGTCACATGATTGAAAACGCATTGCCCGAGATTGAGGGCGTGAAGCGCAGCATTAATTACGGTTTTGATCGTATTCGTTTCCTCTCACCAGTTCCGTCAGGAAGCCAGATCAGGGGACGATTTGAGTTGCTGCGGGTTGAAGTGCAGCGGGATACAGAAGCAACTTTATGTTGCCGGGCCAAGATCGATATCCGTAATCATGAACGTCCGGCGCTGGTCGCGGATTGGCTGGTTCGTTATTACCTTGCCTGAGTGCTGGATCGCCTGTGTTGCCACGGCGGCACGCGTTTAGGTGTTGTCCTTCGACGCCTGGCCGATGACGGTAAAGAAGGAGGCGCTGGTCGGTTGCTCAGGTAATTCGACCTGTGATTCGCTGAGGCGGGCCGTCCGAGTTTTTTCTCCACGCACGATGATTCCCTCGTTGGGATTCGCCATTGGATTGTTGGCGAGTGGAAACGCATCGGCCGCTGAGTAGACGCAAATGTAGAGTGCACGTGGCTGAGGTGAATGGTTTGGAGCCGATCCGTGAACCAGACGGGTGTGCATGAGGCAGACGCTGCCCGCATCACCATAGATGGGAACCTCCTGTGGTTGCAGGCGCTGGGTGACGCTGTTGTCAACGACACCGACAAAGGTGGTGTCGTTGAAAAGCGAGTGTACGGGGCCGGTGTGACTGCCGGGTACCACATTGAGGCAGCCGTTATTCGCTGTCATGTCATCCAGCATTAAGAGGGTCGTGACCACGTCATCGTTGGTATGC